>JAEEGL016390334.1_pt1 | contig 23141 bp, 34 predicted proteins | sample 9134231 | NCBI WGS metagenome assembly JAEEGL01 (sample SAMN16246548, study PRJNA631951) | gut metagenome | biome: gut microbiome; feature: rumen; material: fiber-attached | host: Bos | place: Iran: Karaj | collected 2018-10
CACAAGTTTTTCCGTTTGTCAAGTCTTTTTTCAAAAATCCTAAAAAATTTTTCGCCGCGCCCGGGCGCCCTCGCCCGTCGGTCTTTCCGGCGGGCGAGGGTGGGGCAGTTAGTCCGCCCACAAGCCCCCTTGCGTAACCCCCCGATTGAAGCACTCTCGGAGTATCTCTTTTTCAATCAGCACATCTGCCAGACCTTGATGTGCCTCTTGAAAGTCGGGGTTGTTGGTGATGTACCGAAAAATGATTTCGGCGGTGAGCCGAGGGCGAGGGGTTCGGTGTTTCGTCATATACCCGTTTTCTTCGCAGTAGGCGCGATATTCGGGGCATTTGCCGAACGCGGCGCGGCTCATTTTAAGGGTATCGCATACCTTGACGGAGCGAGGGAAGAAGTAGCGATATTTGGAGCAGGTCAGGTATCGCTCGGTGGTTTTGGTGGACAGATTATCGAAGCGCATATTGTGCGCGTAGATTTCCGTCACGCCGTAGGCTTTGATGTCCTCTCGCAGAGTTTTCAGAACGGTGGCGAGCCGAGCAAGTTTGCGCGTGCCGTTCTTAATATCGTCCCAATAGGCGGGGACTTTCTCGGCATAGTAGGCGGAGTTCATCAGGTCGCGGTCGAGGAAGATTTCAGCGACGGCGAAGTTCTCGGATTTGAGGACTTGAAAATCGTCGTCAATGACTGCCCACCCAATATCATACGCGAGGGGGCAATCGAGGGAGTTTGCAGTTTCGGTGTCAAGCACAATTCGGTTCACGGTTTTGCTCTCCTTTCTTTCTTACGAGTATATTATACCATAAAGAACGCGGTTTGTCAATAGTTTTTTATTCGTTATTTTGCACAAAGTTTTATCGGGAAAATGTGTGATATTTGTGCAAAATGACGGTGCGCCCGGGCGCGGTTAGCTGTGACTAACTCGATGGCGTAGAAAAAAGGGCGGGCATTTCTGCCCGTCCTCTCCGTCACTTCGCGGCGTTCTCGCGCTCGGCTTTCGCTTTGGCTTTCTGCTCGCGCATAGCCTTGTCGCGCTCGATTTTCTTCGCCTTTTTCGCGGCGGCTTCCGCGGCTTTCTCGGCTTTGTCGGCGCATTTCATCTTGAAACTTTCCGCCTCGCCGTAGCCGTCATAGGCTTCGCCGTCACGCGAACCCGTAGGGACTTTGAAAGTCAGGACGATAAACTCGTCGTTGCCCTCTTTGTCCACGCAGGGCAGGGCGAACTCGTTGGAGTTGGTGACAAGGACTTCCTCGCCCTCTTTCTCCAAGAACTCACGCACCCGCGCCATAAACCGCTGACGGATTTCCTCGTGGAGTGCCTTTTTGGTGGTTGCCATTGTGTTTCCCCTTTCTTTTTTCTTCGGTTATATTATACCATAGTCGGCGCGGTTTGTCAATAGATTTTTCAAAAGTTTTTTAAGTTCGTCACTTTGCACAAAAACGGCGGGAAAGAAGTTTAATATTTGTGCAAAATGACGGCGCGCCCGGGCGGGAGTTAGGGACGCGCCCTAACTCACCTTAACGGATAGTAACCCATAACCGCGCCTCGTAATGGTCGGTATAGATTTTGGTGATTTCTCTGTCGAGAAGATCCGGGGGAATGGGTTGACAGTCTTCCGGTTCTTGACGGAAGATAATGTACTTGCCATTGATAAACCCCTCGATTGTGAAGTAGATTTCTTCATCTTCGGTGTCAACAAGGTTGACGAAATCTCTGAGACGGAGTTTTTGTTCCATTTGTTTTTCCTTCCTTTCTGTATATATTATATCACATAATTATTGATTTGTCAATACTTTTTTGAAAAAAGTTTAAAAAATGCGCCCGGGCGCGCCTCCGTCTTAAAGCAAGACGGAGAAAATGCGCGCGAGTTTCGGGTGGTCGTTTATCCAATCACACGCCCATTCGGTTGCGGCGAATTCATCTTCGAGGTCGTAATATAAGTCTTGGATTTTCGGGGACTTGATGGCTTCCTCGACAGGGACGAGCGCGCACAGGGCAGCGGTCTTTTCGTCACGCTCAATGTCTTGGTTGTAGTAGTGACCGACTTCGTGGAGGATACTCCACAACCGCGAGGAGTAGCGGGCAGGTTTGGGGAAGTTGTGCTTTTCTTCGAGGTGGCGCAGAAAGCCAACCTCATAGAAACTCTGGCGGCGGTCGTAGTAGATAATCTCATTGCGCCAATTAAAACTACAACCGTCGTTAGACTTGCGAATACGCACACGCGGGGCGGTGAGTTTGATAAGAAGCCACGCAAAGAACATTTGTTTTCCCTCTCTTTCTGTGTCTATTATACCATAAAGCAAACGATTTGTCAATACCTAAATTGTAAACAATTTGTGAATACGGCGCCCGGGCGCGCCACCCCTCGGATAGAGGGGCGCGCGTTTGTCAGTTCTGTCTGTCTCTGCACCCGTAGTGACGGATACCGCGCACATAGCACGCGTCGATGTCGCCACAACGCGCCATCTGGCGCAGGGCGTTCTCCACCGAACTGATGGTGATGAGGGGCAGGTCGTAGTTGTCCGTCGGGACGGCGCGGTAGATTTCCTCTTTCGTGAAGTAGTAGTCTCTGTTGCTGGACAGATACTCACGGACGAAGCAATACGCGTCGGTAGTCTCGATGCTCGCATACTGTCTCTTGATCATTGGTGGGTTGCTCCTTTCTTTCTTTCTGTACTTATTATATCATATCGGGAGAAAAAAGTCAAGTAGTAATGTTGCACAAAGTTTTGGGTAAGTTTTTGTGCAAACGCCGAACGCCCGGGCGCGAAAAAAGAGGTAACTTAAAGTTACCTCAATTTTTGTCGAAAAGTTTGGTGAGTGGTTCGACGGGTTCGTCGTTGACGAAATGGTATCCTTTTTCGAGAAGTTCCTGTTGGTCGAAAAGGTTTCCATTTTCGTCTTCCCACACAAAGGACGACTCGCCCTCGTCATAAATAATGCTATCAACAAAAGCGGCATCGTCGCATTCTTCGAGAGGATTAGCACCTTCATCCACCAACGAACAAATGCCGCGTTCGGTGAAGTAAGGGCAATCATATGCGTTTACGGGGCAGAAGTATCTTTTGGTAAGCATTGATTTTCTCCTTTGTTCTTTCTGTATATATTATATCATAAATATTTGAAAAAGACAACTGTTAAAATGCACAAAGTTTTATTATTTATTTCTTATTTATTTGTATAAAATACTGAATCGCCCGGGCGCGACGCCCGCCTAAAAAGGCGGGCGCACCGTACACACATTTAGTCGTCGGTGGATTTACCTTTGAAAACCCCGATGCCGATTAGCAAATCTGCCAAAGCAGTTAAACTAACCGCTTGCCCGTAGGTTATCTTCGGCGCCGCTTCGAACATTTCTGCGATCGAAGTGTTCCAGCAGAGCATAACCCCCGCCGCGACGATAAGGATGATGATAATCGTCACAAGCAGATAGAGGCAGAAGAGGGCGAACTTGGACATTTTGTGGCTCCTTTCTTATAGCATACAGAGGAAGAATATGTTAAGGGCGGCGGTAGCGAAGTGCATAACCAGCCCGTTGATTTTGCGGTCAACCGTCAGGTCTTTGACGATACCGATACAGGCAACCGCCAAGCCGAACCACGCGATAGACAGACCGAACAACATCACAAGCACGACATTGATGACGGTGATAAGTGCGCGCAAGTCGTTGTACTCGAACCGATACGGTGCGGTAAGATTGAACCACTTTTTCATTTTGAAGTCCTCTCTTTCGTTCTTTCTGTATATATTATATCACAAGTCGGCGCATTTGTCAAGGGGTTTGCGATATTTTTTTGCAAGTTTTTTCTGTTTTTCCGCTTTGGTCGGAGTTTTGCGCGTATAGTATGCGCCCCAAGTCGGGCGCGCCTTGCGTGCAAGTTTTTGTTTCGTTTTCTCTAACATTTTTACCCCTCGCTTTCTGTATATAGTATATCACAAAAGAAAAGAAAAGTCAATCGTCATTTTGCACAAAAAAGAAAAAGAAAAGAATTAAATAATTGTGCAAAATGACGGCGCGCCCGGGCGCGGTTAGCCTCGGCTAACCACGCAACCAAAAAACGGGGTGGGATAACCCACCCCGACCGCAGTTGTGCCGATTACTCGGCGGCGACGGTGTACCGCTTGATGGAACCCTTGCCCTTGACCTTGAAGTCCTCGACGGACAGGATACCCGCGGCGACCATCTGCGAGCAGAGAGCCGAGACTTTCTGCGTGGACAGTCCGGTTTTCGCGGCGATTTCCGAAGCGACCGCGCCGTTGCCGATAGCCGACAGGATTTCGGACTTGAAGCCCTCGTTCTCTTTCTGCGCTTTCGTCTGCGTGTTCCGACGCTTTTCGTTCCGAGCGTCCATCTTGTCGATTTCCGCCTGCGCGTAGGCGGTCAGGTCAGCGGAGATACCCGCCTCGACAACTCCCTGCAAAAACTCACGATTGGTCATTTTGACCCCTTTCTCCCACTCTCACGCGGTGGGCGCGGATCTATGTAGTGGGTGGGCGTCTTTCGCTCTCCCTTTCTACGCTTATATTATAGCACACTTTGTGCCGTTTGTCAAGGGGTTTTTCAAAAGTTTTTGAAAAAGTTTTCAAGAGTTTCCGACTTCATAAAGCAGAACGCGCGCCGTTTGTCCTTTTCGGTTGATATTCCCTCGCCCCTTGACGATAATAGTATACCATATAGAGACGGAATTGTCAATAGTTTTTTCAAAAGTTTTTTAACTTCGGCATTATACATAAAAAACCTGCGCCGGACTTTTAATTTTTGTGCAAAATGCCCGCGCCCGGGCGCGCCCGCCGCCGCTTACGCGGTGGCGAGTTGCGCGAAGATTTCGGAAGGGGGAAAGGCGCCATCACCCCATTGGGTGAGATTGCGTTCTTCGTCATCAAACAGGATGCCGTTGGTGACGGAGTTTTTCGGCGTGCCATAAGGGACGACGAGGATTTTCGTCCACTTTACGCTCGGCAGATGGCGCTTTAACCATTCGCGTTTCGCCGCCGTGACTTCGTTCAGGTACTCGGCGCTGCCGTTCTTGGCTCCCCAACTGATAACCACGATTTCGTGTCCGTTGCGGGTGGCTTTGTTCAGCGCTTTCGCGAGCCGAGCCATATTGACAAGGGGCTTCGCGATTGCGTAGGGTTTCGGGTTTTCGGCTTGCAACATCTGCAACCATCCGTTCACCCCGTAGAGATTGGCGATAGTGCCGTCCATATCGAAGTTAAACCGCATTTTTCTTCTCCTTTCCTCTTTCCGTTAATATTATACCATAGATAGACCGAATTGTCAATCGTCAAAATGCACAAAGTTTTGCGCGGTAAAAGTGTGATATTTGTGCAAAATGCCCGCGCCCGGGCGCGGATTGGCGAGTTTTCACTCGCCAACCCGTCCGCGTGTCAGTCGTCGTCCAGACATTCGGCGCGGTAGATGCACTCGCCGTCCCGATACTGTTCGAGAACCTCGCCCGTCAGACCGTCACAGAGAACGCTCTCGCGGTTGAGAACATCAACGCACTTGGAGTAGTTCTCCGCGAGATGTTCCGCGTTGCAGAAGTCGAAAGTCTTGACCGTGACCTGTTCGACCTCACTCTCCCCGACGAAGTGACCGACCTTTGCGGTGATAGTGTAGAAACTACCGAACATTTTTGTTACCCCTTTCTTTCTTTCTTTCTGTATATATTATATCATACGGACGAGAAAAAGTCAACTGTCATTTTGCACAAAGTTTTGTGCGATTAAGGTAATATTTTTGTGCAAGTTTTCGCGCCCGGGCGCGCCGTCCCAAAATGGGACGGTGTGCGCGTCAGTCCTCGATAACGAGTTTCGCGTTGACGGGGAGACAGATAAGGTTTCTGTAATCGAATCTGCCGTCGTTGTAGTAGACATTGGTGTTCAAGTCAACAATACCTACCCAAAGATTGAGGAAGAAATGACCTTCGGTAAGAACGGACTCTTTTTTAGAGTCTTTGGTACCGATAAGGCGGAACACCTCTCCGATGCCAACATCTTCCATAAGGACGGTTTTCTTCTGTTTATCTTCGATTCTCATTCCGTTCGCTCCTTTTGTTTGGTATCAAGAGGGAAGAGTGCGCTCTCTCTTGCCCAGACCTACTCCCACCGTCTCCCTCACCTATTGCACCGTGCGCACAGTCAATAGTCCTCTTGGGTGTCTGTCGTGTTTCGTGTCTTTCGTTCCCTCTTGACGCTTATATTATACCATTATTTTAGGGATTTGTCAATAGATTTTTAAGAAAAAAGTTGCACAAAATCGCGCGCGTCTTTTCTCGAATATTTGTGCTTTTCGCCCGCGCCCGGGCGGGTTAGCCTCGGCTAACATTAACGCGATTGAAAAGCCCGCAGGACTATTGCCCCACGGGTTGCTGTCACCTCGTCCTGCCGTCCCCCGTTCCAGAGGTGTCGGGGTTGGGGAACTCAATCCCCTTGGCTCACATTTGCTATACCGCGTAACAGGACTCCGTGCGGTCGGTGTCTTTATCGGCTTGGTCTTACTGTCCCGCTTGGGCGCTAACCTCTACGGCTCTGCCCGCCTCACCATTTTGAACGCGGGTGGGAAACTCGTCGGTTTCCGCCTCCAAGGGCGCCGCGTTCTCTCGCCCTTGCGCTTATATTATACCCCATTTCCCCGAAAAAGTCAATATGGCAAATTGCACAAACTTTTGCGTCCCGGATCTCGAACAATTGTGCAAAATGCCCGCGCCCGGGCGCGCCTTGTGAAATATTTAACAAAGTCGCGCGAAGAAAAAGCGGGGAAATTAATCCCCGCTAATCGAGTAGACGCGACCGACATCAAAGTAAGTCCGTCCGTTCTCGCTCCAAGTCCGGAAAATCCGCGATCCGTTGGAGAGAAGTTCGCCCTGCGCCATAATCCACGCGAAACAGTCCTCGCGCTCGCCTTTGAAACGGGCGACCCCGTCCTCGTCGATTACCGCAACCATTTTGATATCACTCATTTTTTTGCTCTCCTTTGTTTCTTTCTGTACTTATTATATCAAAAATTGGTGAAAAAGTCAAGTGTCAATTTACACAAAGTTTTTTGGATAAAAGAATAATTTTTGTGCATAGTGACGGCGCCCGGGCGCGGACCGAGGGATCAACCCTCGGTCTTCTCGGTGATGGTGGTTTTGAGAGGAAACCTCTCCCACTCCCACTCGGTGACGTGATGGCGAACCGATGCCAATGCACAGTCAAACCGAGGGGCGCGGCACTCCCATTCCAGCACCTCGCGCGTAGCAAGGTTTTCGATACGGATGTAAAATTGTTTCATTTTTATTTTCTCCTTTGCTTTTCTGGTTTTATTATATCACTTTTTGTTTTATTTGTCAAGGGTTTTGAGATTTTCTCCCGGGGCAGGCGGGGCGCATTAGCGCCCCATCCATTCAGCCCACTTGTGAGCGCACTCCACGGCGGCTTTCTTGGTGCTAAATCCGCCCATCGTCACGCAGAGGTTAGTGCCCTTGATCCACGCTTCCGTGTACCAATCTCCGCCGAGCCGGGTCTTGCTGACATAGAAGTCAAGCGTAGCGTTGGAGCAGATGAGGTCATACTTTTCGGGGTTGCGGTCGATGGTGTAGGTCATTGTCTTGTCTCCTTTGTGTAGTAGGTTTAGATGAGAGGGGCGGATCGCCCGCCCCGGGCGTGCGGGTCAGGCTCTTTTGTCGAGCCATTCCCGCAGGGCAGGGGTCTCGTGTTTCAGGCGGATTTTAGCCGCCCCGCCGTTCTTGCTACTCTCGCGCGTGACCGTCCCGAAGGTCTTGCAGAACTCGCTCCATTCGGACTTGTCCATCACATAGGCGGTCAGAAAGTCGGCGGTCACATAGGCGTAGCGCGTAGCGGTATCGCGGGCGAGATACTCGTCAAGGTCAAGCCCCTTGCAGACGGTAGCGCGGGCGCTCTTAATCTGAATATCCAGCACATCAGGCGCGACGCTCGCGGGGGTGTTGTCGGCGCTCTTGCGCTCGCCCGTCAGCGCGTAGCGGAAAACCTGTTCCGCGTGCTGACCGTTGTTAGCATACTCGCGCGCAAGGGTGGGAAGGTCAAGTCGTTTCATTTTTTCCTCTTTCCGCGCCCGTTGCCCCGGGCGCTCTTGTTTTTACGCCTTTATTATACACCTTGTCGCGCCGTTTGTCAATAGATTTTTGAAAAAAATGTTGCACAAAGTTCGCGCCTGTTTTTTGTGCAAATTGCCAATACCCCGGGATACCCTCCGCGCCCCGTGGGGCGTGGTTATACAAAATCCACATTTTACCAACCGCCCGCGCCCGCGGCCTGGCTACAAATCTCCATGAAGTAATTTTTTTCATCCCTTCCGAATTTCCCAAATTACCCTAAAAATTTGATTTTTGCCCCAATTTCGTGTATACTATAGGTAGAAAAGAAAAATAAAGGAGTCTTCTACGGTCGCTTCTACGCACGCGAACTTTGTCACCGTTTTTTGTAAAGTTATCCCGTCTTTCATAGAAGCGACCGTTCTCATAATGATAAATGCAAAATAGACTACACTTGGACTTTAAACTGAAGACAAATAGCGAGCGCGCTGAGTTCGTAAAAAACTACGTGCTCACCCCCCAGTTTAAGTCCTTTCCGCCAACTCCCGAAGAACTCGAGACTATGGCAAACTATATCTTATGGGGGATAGATCCCGTAACCGGGTTAAACTCCCGCCAGTCAAAAGAAGTTGATCTTAAGACCAGATATGGTACGTGGGACAACCAAGATCAAACTTCCCTTGATCAGTTAATGGTATCAGAAACCTTTAATGAGGCAAGCGTACACGAACTCGGTAGTACTGCCGTCTTCAAAAAGCCGAGAGAAGTTTTCGACCGCGAAAAAGAACTGAGCCGTGCCGGCGCCCTCAAAGATGACTTGCGCGCACTCTTTATGGCGATTGATAAGCTCGACTACCAGATTTCGTACTACGAATTGAGACACGGGCGCCGTACAAAGCCAATTCGTGAGGAGTTATTATCCCGATTAAATGAAGCCGGAATCCCACTTGCCTCACTTGAAGAACCTACCGACCATTGGGGACAATATCTGTACCTAAAAAAGAAGCACGAACTCGTCGAGTTAAGACGTGAGCAATATCTCTTGCGCGATGCCTACGCGCCGACTTTTCAAGCAGCAGTTACGCCTACCCCGGGGTTGGGTAATACAAAAGCAGATTTTGGGGTAGAGATAAAGGTACTCCCATTAGGTCTTAGGTATAAGACCGATGGTGCGACTCTTGTGTTTAAGGACTTTGAGAGATTAACACCAGAAGGGTTAACTGAAGAAGACCTGAAAAAGATAAGTGAGACGTACTGGAATGCGCGCGACCTTGAGGCTGTTCGGACGAAGGCTACCTCCGGCGCGAAACCTCTACGGATTCTCGACTTCAGAAATGGTTTTCAGGTACAACAAATCGTTGCAATGATACAAGAAGTCGAACAATGGGCAGAACAAGCCGATTTCGACTCAAACATAAACTATCTGATTGATACCTTTTGGTATTACGTCAGACAAGCACAGTTAGATGACTGTATGACAGAGATCTTAAAGTTAAAGATCAAAGGAGAGAAAAACCAGAAAATCGCAGAAATCGTAAACGAAAAATATAACAAGTCCTATACGACTAACTATATCTCGACAATCTACTGTCAAAGAATAATTGGAAAAATCACAGAAGCCGCTGATAGACATCTTACATTGATAGAAAACATTTGGTATCCGGAAGAATGGAAAAGATGTACTGGATGCGGTCATTTGTTACTTAAGGATAGTGTGAACTTTACGAAAAAGACACGCGCTTCGGACGGTTTTAGCTCGAAGTGCAAGGTCTGTGAAAAATTAGCACGCCAAAGTAAACAAGGAGGTTTATGATGAAAGTTAGAGTTGGGAAGAAAACTATTGTTGATAAATTTTTGGTGTTAATGCCGCAGTTACAACCGATTGAAGTGTTCGGATTGGCAAAGATTTTTGGGGTGAAGTTGACCGTTGAGAATACGTCCCAATCTGCGCCGGACCCTGCCACGGTTAAGCCAGAGGCTAGACCTGCCCAAGACATCATCGAAGATATTATCCTAAGTTTTGGCTTGGCGAAGCCAAAAGTTCAAAAACAAATTGTCGCTATGATGGCTGAGACCATTAAAGCTCACAATAAGGATTTGGTAAGACCACTTCCTGAGGGAGAGACTACAGATGGGACTTCAGCCGAAGATTGAGAAGAAAAAACCGTTCACATTTAAGACTTGCACAAGGTGCGGACAATCCTTCGGTCCAGAAGGGTTCGCGCCTACTAAGTCTGTCTTTTACGCAGATCACGTTTTACCTATGTGCAATGATTGTGTGGATGTGTATATTCAAGGAGAAGACAATAACTCGGAAGATAGTGGAAACTGGCGCCGAGTTAATAAGTTATGCCAATTAGCGGATATTCCTTTTGTTCCAAAAGAATGGACGCGTCTTTATGAGATGAACCCAATCGGAGCCTTTGCGCGCTACGCAACGATCTTTATGAGTAGCGAGTATGAGGATTTAGGTTGGGAGGACTATTTTAAGGAATATGTGGCACTAAAAGAACAGAATAGGTTAAGAGAAGAATTACCTGTTTTGAATGAAGAAAAGATTAAAGAACAACAAAAACGCTGGGGTGGAAATTATGATCCAGAAGCATTGGACTATTTAGATAGTTTGTTTAATGGATTGTTGTCTACTCAAAATGTAAACGGCGCGCTGCAGATGGACCAAGCTATTAAGATTTGTAAGTTATCTTATGAGATTGATAGTAGAATTAGAGAAGGAGCTGACTTTGATAAGGTATTAAAGGCTTATGATAACTTGGTTAAGACTGCAGAGTTTACGCCGAAAAATGTGAAGAATGTTAACGACTTTGATTCTATTGGTGAATTAATTCGTTGGCTGGAAAAGAAAGGCTGGAAGAACCAGTATTACGACGGTGCAACAAGAGATATCGTTGATGAAACTATTAAGAATATGCAGACCTTTAACCAGAGGTTGTATACGAATGAAAGTGGTATTGGAGACGATATTACCCATCGTATTGAAATGTTAAAGATTGCTTCTACTTCAAGAGAAGATGCCGCAGAGTCGGAAGGCTACTTCTTGGACGATAAAGAATATGATTTGGATAAGTATGAGAATGATGGTTATGAGGAGTTGATTAAAGGCGAAACCTTTAATCCTGATCTCGATGGCTCTGACTGATACGAAAAACGTACTTGGCGCCGACCGCTCGAATGTATTTAATGACAGTAAGCCTGTCGGAATGCGCGACGGAATCCCGATCGAAAAAGGGGTAATCCTTAATGAGGATTATTTGGTGAAGAACCTAAGCGAAATTGAAAGAATGTTTCAGTTCTTTACTGCATATCCGGACTTGTTTATTGATTTAATTACGCCAGAAACAGATAACATTAGTTTATTCTTCTATCAGAGAATATTCTTGAGATCTGTTATGAGATTTAAGATTATTTATGTTACGGCTTGCCGTGCTTGGTCTAAATCTTTCTTAACAATTCTGGCTCTTATGCTACAATGTATCTTTATTCCAAATCACAAAGCATTTATTTGCGCGCCGAATAAATCACAGGGCGCACAAATCGCAAAAGAAAAAATCTACGAGATTTATCAGCACTGGCCGCTTATACGGCGCGAGGTCCTCGGAGGAGATATTTCTGACACACCTGGCAACTTTGGTAAGGACTATGTTACTATTAAATTTAGAAACGGTTCTGTCTTTGATGTTGTTGGTGCTTTGGACTCTACTCTTGGTGGTCGTCGTCATAGCGGACTTATCGACGAGATTAAGAACCACGAAGAAGAACCAATCAACACAATCGTGCTTCCGTTATTGAACGTTTCTCGTCGTTTACCGGACAATACTGTTAATCCAAAAGAACCAAATCAGCAGATTATTTGCGCGACTTCTGCTTGGCAGAAAACATCTTTCGCATATGATCGTTTGATTGATAACTTTGAAAAAGCAATTATCGAACCTGATAAAGCATTTGTATTTGGCTGTGACTATCGTGTTCCAATGAAACACCATTTATTAGAGCCGGATTACATTAACGACCTTAAGATGTCTCCGTCATTTAACGAGACAACTTTTGCGACTGAGTATTTGTCTATCTGGCAAGGCGCGAGCAAGGAATCTTGGTTTAACTTTGATAAGATGACAAAATACAGAAAAATTAAAAACCCCGAAAACAAAGCAATTTCTCGTCCAAATTCAGAACAGTTCTACATTATGTCTTGGGACGTTGCGCGCCTTAATGACCAAAGTGTTGTTTGTATCTTTAGAGTTAATGTGCGCGATAAGGTAACTTTCCACGCAACTCTCGTAAATATTAAAGTCCTTGGTTTAACTGCCGAAGAAAAAACTTTCCAAAAACAGGTTATCGCGGTTAAAAAGTTAATCAGAGACTTTGATCCGCGCGAGGTAGTCATTGATACCAACGGTTTGGGTATTGGTGTTGCAGACCTTATGATCCAAGATCAATACGACGAATTTGGTAATCATTATCCTGCCTATGGGTTCTCTAATGACGATGACTACGATAAAATTCAGCCTAAAGATGCGCCCAAAATCTTGTATGGACTCAAAGCAAACTCTACTTTAAAATCGAAGATACATAGTAATGCGTATGCCCGTATTTCTGGTGGTTTAGTTCATTTCTTGATTAGAGAACAAGAAGCGAAAAATGCTCTTCTTGCTACTCAGCAAGGACAGAAAATGACGGTTGTTCAACGCGTAAAGCGTTTGATGCCTCACGAAATGACCACTAACTTGTTTGACCAAATGGCAAACTTACGGCTTAAGCGTACTGGTACTTCGAGTGACGTGGTACTTGAACAGATCAATGCGCGCTTCCCTGACGATAAATATATGGCTTTTGCTTATGGCTTATGGCGTATTAAAGAGTTGGAAGAAGAGTGCAGTTCGCGCAGACGGCGCCAGGGTTCCGGTCCGCGTTGCTTAGTTTTTTATTCTTGACGAAGGAGAGTGAAATATGGAAACAGAAAGAAATTTCGATTTAGCCACTTTCCAAAAGGCTAAAGAAGAAATGATTGCAACCAGCGATCGTTCTTATGAAAGTGATTTCTGGAGCAGATGGCGCGCTATTCTCGACCCAATCCGCGAATATTCACTTGAAGAAATTCGTCGGATCGTGGAATGTGGTTCCTTAGCCGAGCAGCAACAGCTGTCTCGAAATTATTTCTATAAAGACGGTTACTACAAGCAGATTATCATTCATTATGCTACTTTGTTGAAGTATGTGGGTTTGCTTATACCTAATCCAAGTGCGGGCAAATCTCTCTCCACCTCTCGCATACAGAAACGATACCATAATGCAATGGATTATGTCGAGACTATGTCGTTACCTGTCTTTCTCACAAAATGTGCACAACGCGCCCTTGTGGATGGAAGTTATTTCGGGGCAAAGGTTCAGGTGGACTCAAAGCACTTTGTGGTTTTGGATCTTCCGGCTGCTTATTGTTGCTCAAGGTTTAAGGATCGTTTTGGTAATGATTTAGTTGAATTTGACCTTAGGTATTTTACGACAATCACAGACGAAAAAGCAAGAAATGCCGCATTGAAGGTTTATCCGAGTGTAATTGAGAAAGCGTACAAGAAATGGGTAGTAAACAAAAGTTCCGCAAACTCTTGGGTGATTTTGCCCGGAGATGTTGGAATTTGTTTCCCGGTCTTTGACGGGCGCCCGCTGTTCTTGAGCGTAATCCCGAAAACAATTGAGTATGATGAAACGGTTGATACTGAACGCGAACGCGATTTGGAAGAAATCAGAAAGATCCTTGTGCAGAAAATTCCTCACCTGAACGATGGTCGACTTGTGTTTGAGCCTCAGGAAGCGCAGGAAATGCACAACGCCGCAGTTGGAATGTTAAAGGGAAATAAGAACATTCACGTTCTTACTACCTATGCAGATGTTGATGCGATCAGCTCTAAGACTTCTGCTGAAAATGCCAACAACGTACTTGAGCGTATGGAACAAAACATTTATTCCCAAGCGGGAGTAAGTGGACAAGTCTTTGCGCCGACCGGTAGTGGCGGTTTGGATCAATCCTTGAACAATGACCTTGCACTGATGATGTATTTGGCAAATAAGTTTGCACTTTTTGTTGGAAACATTGTTAACGAGTTATTTGGTAATTCTGATATTTCGTTTAAGTACATTATTCTTCCGGTATCGTATTACAATACGGATAAATACATCGAAACTGCCTTTAAACTGAGTAGTTCTGGTTATAGTTTCTTAATGCCCGCTGCTGCTATGGGACTTTCACAAAAAGACTTGAGTAGCCTTAAGGATCTTGAGAATACTGTGCTAAAACTGGACGAAAAGCTCATTCCGTTAAGCAGTTCCTACACTCAGTCAGGTTCTCAACAAAACGGAAAAGAGGGAGGCCGTCCTCAAAAAGATGAAGGCGATAAGGCTGAAACCACTATTGTTACCGAAGAGTCACGAGAAACCACAACAAATACGGAAGGAGGTTCCTAATTAAATGGATCAACCAATTAGAAATTTTCCTGTAGCCGTATATGGAAATCTTGAGAAATACAATGAAGTTATTTCTAAAGGACGTTGCCGTATTTTCTACAAAGGCGACAATCGTAATGGTACGTTTATTACTGATGATTTTGCTGAGAAGTTGATTAGCACTATCCCCTATACTCCCGTAAAGGGAATCTATAGCGAGGAAGACGGTGATTTTACCGATCACGGCGCGAAACGTACTTTGGGTCGTATCTATGGTGTTGTCCCGCAAGAACCCAATTTTGCATGGGAGAAGCACGTTGACGACGACGGCGTTGAGCGCGAATACGCTTGTGTAGACGTTTTGTACTACACCGGTTTGTATGGTGAAGCTGGAACTATTCCCGGCAAAGCGCAATCAATGGAATTGTATGCTCCATCCATAAAAGGTGAATGGAAGATTCTCAATGGTAAGCGTTGTTACGTTTATAGCGATGCTTGTTTCCTTGGGTTACAAGCGTTGGGGAATGGGACCGAACCCTGTTTTGAAGGCGCTGCCTTCTACGGTTTGTTCGCGTCAATGAAAGAATTTATTGACGAGATTGAAAAATACAACAACAAATCCCAAAACGGTTCAGGAGGAACTAAAATGCATACCTTATTTAGGTTATCCGACTCTCAGAAGGAATATGCTTTATGGACTCTCCTCAACTCAGAAACGGATGAAGATGGATATCGTATCATTGCATATTCTATCCAGGACGTCTACGATGACTATGCTCTTGTTTACAACTATGCTGCACAGCAGTTTGAGAGAGCATACTACAAGAAAGACGACGCGACCGACTCCCTTGAGATCACGAGTAAAGTTAAATGCTTTATTCTCGACGTGACTGAAAGTGAGAAGGCTGCTATCGAAAACATCCGAAAGATGAACGGTGAGACCTACGAAAAAGCAGATGAGGTTTTTGGTTCCGTAGAAACCATCAAAGCCGAAAATTCCGAACTGAGCACCAAAAATGCAGAGTTAAGTAACGATATCGCTACTTTAACTACAGAAAGAGATAATGCGACTCAAGAAGTTGCCAGAGTTACTGCGGACTACACCGCGGCGCAAGACACGATTGCCACTCTGACCGCTGAAAAAGACGAGCTTGTCTCCTACAAGAAGAGCATTGAGGATGCGGCTAAGCTCAAAGTCATTGACAGTTATTCCACCTCATTGTCCGCAGAAATTCTTGATCAATACAGACAAAATCTGGACAAGTATACCTGCGAAGACCTTGATATGAGATTGACCTATGACGTAAAGAAAACCAATCCGACTATGTTCTCAAACACCGCTAACGAAGGTTATGTCCCTTCGGAGGAAACCCCTCGTAACGGTATCGAATCTATTCTCGCTCGCTACGAGAAAAAATAATGGAGGAATAAAAAAATGTCTGTTAACAGATTTACCATTGACGGTTACGGTCAGCTTGAGCTGAACAACTGCGCCTTCCGTAGAGACGGCCGCATCGAAGCTCAGTGCAAACTGGACGCTACCGACTTTGCAAGCGTACCTGCTGAAAACGGTATGCTTCTCGCAGTTGACAACGTTGCGCGCGTGGTCCGTTTCGTGGACTCTTCTGACGACGCTCCGGTTGCTATCAACTACACGTCTGAACACATGTACGACGAGAGAACTCCCGGCTTGAAGAACTTCAAGCTCGAGCGCGGTTCTTTCCTTCCTCGCCTCGGTTACCTTTCTACCGGTGACAAATTCACCACCAACTGCTTCAGCTACGACACCAATGATTTTGCGGATGACGCCGCAGTGCGCGCCATCACGCTCACCGGTGGCAGCGCAGTGAAAGTGTACGCCAGCGAGTACGCTGCCGGCGACGGCACAATCCTTCTTAAGAAGACCACGGCTCCGTCCGGCAAAAAGGTTCTTCTTAAGGTCATCGAAGTCACCACAATGCCTGACGGTCAGTTCGCGCTGAAGTTCCAGGTGCTGTAATAAAAGGAGGGAAGTGCAATGACTCTTGAACAATTGAAAGAATTGGCGAAACACGCCGCTCATCGTACTGCTCCTGCTGAATACAGCGTGGAGAGCGTCGATGCTGCCGTTTGCGAAGGCTTCAAGGCCCTCACCGGCTCAATCAATGACTTCTTGAAGAATCGTTACGATATCTTCAGCATCATCATTGAAAACGTTGACGATGTTGTTCCTGCGAAGGTCATCGACGCTCTCGGTGCATTCGCAGAGGTCAAGACCGTTGAACAGGGCAAGAAAGCTATGTTCCGTGTCAGCAACATCGGCAAGGCACGCGCCCGCAAGTTCCTTACCCAGGTTGGTCTGTCTGGTGTATACGAGACATTCCGTCTTGATGCCGGAACCTTCGAACTCGGCGGCCACGCAGTTGGCGGCGCGATCACCATGGATTTCGAAAGATTCCTTGATGGTGCCGAGACCCTCGCTGACCTCATGGACGTTCTCACCACCGGTCTTACCGATGCTGTGTTCGTCGAGGTTCAGAGAGCTTTGACAAACGCGATCAGTGAGATGACCGCTCTTGGTCTTACCAACAACTACTATGCCACCAACGGTTTCGCTGGCGACAAGATGTTGAAGATCATCAGCGTGGTTCGTTCTTACGGATCCAATGCGATCATCTTCGCAACCCCTGAGTTCGTGGCAGCTATGGGACCGGACGCTATCGTTCCTACCCTTATGAACTCCACTACGAACGTCGCGCGGGGACTTTACCATCCTCAGGACATCGACGCGATCCACAACACCGGTTACATTACCCTGTTCCGTGGAACCCCGATCGTTCAGATTCCGCAGTCCTTTGCGGATGAAAAGAACCAGACCCGCTACATCAACCCGCAGTTCGCATATATCCTTCCTGCCGGCAAAGAGAAAGTGGTCAAGGTCGTTCTCGAGGGTGCTACCCAGATGTGGTCTGAGACCAACAAGGATCAGTCCATCGAAATCAATGCCTACAAGAAGATCGGCTGCGCCATTCTTCACTACAACAACTGGGGTATCTATCAGAACACCGGTATCGATGTTTCGACGATCCCTGTCGTTGACCTCTACGGTTATTGATCACATTGCGGGAGTAGAGGGTAACCTCTACTCCCTTTTGTAATAAAAAAAGAGTAAAAGGAGAGTTCAGAAATGAATGAAATCATCGAAACAATTCCCGTAACGAGTATGGTGAATTGTACCATCAGTCTTATTTTGCCGGAGTACCACTATGAGCGTACCTGGCCGCGCAAGGGCGTCACTATTCAAGTGAGAAAGGATGCTCTTGTCAACAGTTTCTATCAGCCCGGCGTCGAGTTTATGTTCAAGCAGGGGATGCTTTATGTTGAAGATAAAGACACCCGTGTTCTGCTCGGACTTGAAGGCGACGAGGTTGAGAAGGAACTTATCAAACTCGACGACAAACTGCTTTCGCGCATCGTGAAGTTGATGCCTATTTCCGAAGTGAAGACGACTTTGGATCAGCTCACTCCTACTCAGAAGCAAGAAGTTGCGCGCTATGCGGTTGCAAACTACGGAGATCTCAAAATGGACAGAGTTGAACTGTTCAAAGAGGCTCTAAACATCGACATTCCAAAGGCGGTAGAGATGAAAAAAGGCTTTGAGGGGGTGTAATAAATGACACAATACTCAGTCGTTTACGATGCTTTCTTGGCGCGCATTCTGGAAGATGAATGGGAAGACTGGCAGCTTGAGGAAGCAAAGGCCGACTGGCGTCAAATCCTTGAGGCTGCTCTATACTGGTTCAAATTTCCTCGCGTTTCATTGGAGCATGGCGAGTCAGGTTTTAGCGGAGACCTGAGTCCAATGGAAGTTCAAATTATTGCCAACTATATGAAGTGCGAATGGCTTAATCGCTGTATCATGACTTGGGACAACGTGAAACCTCTTTATGACGAAAGAGATTTCTCGCCAGCAAATTTGCTCGACAAGTTGCGCCAGCAAGTAGACAAAGAAAGAGCGAACGCAAGGGAACTCGAAAGTATCTACTATCGTTCCATTGATGGTAAGCCATTTGACTACACTGCATTGGGGCAAAATTAATGAATACTTCTGTAAAGGAAGCGTATGAGAACAAACTGAAAAGTAAGTTATTTGGACTTTTGTGCGAGTTTGAGAAGAATAGAGATTGGGAAAAGTTTCTCGACTCTATTCTGATCGAACTTATGGGTTACGAAGACTCTGAAAAGACAATTAACTACTACATTTTGTTCCATAAGTTATCAACACTCCGCTATCTCAAATATGAGTACTTTAGAAGTACCATTTTTGATTGCATGAACCTTGTTTCAAGGAGATAAGAAATGAGTTATTATGACGAGATTTATCTGAAAAGGTTAAACCGTTATGGTACCGATCTCCAATCCCGTCAACAAGGTCAGCGCGAAAGGAAATTTGAAGACTATTTGGCAAAATCGGTCTACCGAATTGACTTCGAATATGACGAGAGTACCTATCCGGGTACTTTAGAACCATATAAACAAGATGAGTCGGAAACACAAGCATATTTATTGACCAGAGTATCTTTGGAACTTCCAAATGGTACGATTTTAATGCTACCGAATAAAGACGGGGTTTTGAAGCCTTGGATGGTTTGGTGGCTCGAGTCAATGAAAGCAAGTGGATACAACCGATACGTCTTATTGCGCATGACTCACGAGATTTCGTGGATCTCCGAGTCCGGCGCCGAGTGCACCCAGTGGGCTTATTTCTATGGCAAAGGCTCCTTTGCTGTGGAAGATACAATTAAGTCCAAAACAGGTCAAGCACTCTATGCAGAAAACAATAATCTGCATATGTTTATCACTTCAACGAACAAAGAGATTAAGAAAGATGGATACTTTAAGGTCACAACTGCGGAAATCGAACAAGCATTTCGTATTACTGAAATTGATGTGATTTCCACTCCCGGCGTTGAGTATGTAAGCGTTGATCCGTCATATATCCGTGACGAAACTGCGCCGCCCGCTCAATCAAGCGCCGATGCTGCCGAAGATTTCTTCTGGTTGAATGGAGGTAATGCAAATGCCGGTACGTAATTGTGCAGAAATTGGTGAGAACTTACAAAAGATTGTCTCGCGCCTTATGGCAAATGATAATCTGGTGAAGTTACTATACTATACCGATCAAGATCCGTTATCTCACGAAGCTCTCACACCAGAGCAAAAGCAATCTCTTGTTTTTAATAAACTCATTCGTATTATTCCTCGTGTTGGTGCAAAAGAAACCGCTAATTCTATTCTTGCTTTGAGAGTTGTTGAAGGAAGAAGGAATTATGAGAACGATCAGTTTGAGGATGTATTGATTTCCGTGGAAGTCTTTGTTCCCCTTACTCAATGGATGTTCAAAAGCACCAACTTGCGCCCTTTTGCTATTCTTGGCGAAATTCAGGCGTCGTTGAATGAAAAGACGATCAATGGTTTGGGTAAAATGCAGGGTGGAGATTTTACTTTAGAGTTTATTACAGACGATATCGTCTGTTATGATCAAACCTTTAACCTGACGACGTATGATTAATCCTACGTTCTTCATTGGCGCTCCGCGTGAGTTTCACAAAAAATGCTTGGTTTATCCACCTACTGTTAAGGATATTGTATCAACACCAAAGTACGGTTTGTACATTAAGGTCTTAACAATGTCACAGGAAGAAATCCAAGATGAACTCGCGCAGCGCCTCGAAGCAGGACAACGAATTCCTACTCCAATGGAGTATTTGTTGGCGAACTGTTATAACAACAACGAATTTACAGAAGTTGTCAAAGATGCCTTTTTGTTTTTCACAAGACAAGAGGTAAGTTTTTTATATGATCAGAAGATGATTATTTTTGGAAATTTAAATAAGATTATCATAGACTTAAAAGAGTCAAGTGAGACTGAAACTCCAAAATCCATTACTGATATAGTAAATGGAATAAGAGAAGACGAATTTTTTGATTTCCAAAATTTAATTAGAGAAGCGATTGGTGATAAACCATTACCGCCACCGACTCCTCCAGACCCAGACGAAGATCCGCGCATCGCGCGCATCAAAGCAAAGGCAAGATATCGTGATCGTATTAAAGCAAAACACGGCAACAAAAATGGAATTTCTTTTAATTCTTGTTTGATTGCAATTTGTTGTATGGGAATAGGTATAACGCCACTTAATATCGGAGAGATGAGTTATGCTGCGGTTAGCCCTATCATGCGTATGTATCAAGAAAAAGAGAAGTACGAAGTTGATATAAAGAGCTTATTAGCCGGAGCAGACAAAAAGAAAGTACACCCACAATATTGGATTAGGAATCTGGACTAACAAAAATCAAAAATGGGAGGTCATTATACAATGGCAAGCATTTTGGACCGTTATGGTATCAAAGAGGTTGCTGACGTCACGTTCTACGAACTTGACTCAAATGGTCAACCTACCAATCCCGCTCTTTATCTTGACACTCTGAAAGTCTCAACCATTGAGCAGACTGCTGAGGAAGCAACTGCGAATGGCGGTAAGGGCAACGCGCCGCTTATCATCTGGGACTACGGTAAAGAGATCACGGTTACGCTTGAGGACGCTCTGTTCTCAGCAAAATCCCTTGCGATCATGTTCGGCAACGGCAAGATCAAGGCTTACAGCAGCTACATCATGAAGACCGAGCAGTTTGCGACTACCTCTGGCAGTGCTTCTGCGGCTTCTGGTGACTTCGCAAGCGCAGGTTGGAGTTCTTCTTACATTGCGCCGGATGGAAAGGCTTACGCCAAGATCAATCCGAAGTTCTACACCGCTGACGGCGCTTCTGTTGCAAGCACCGACAGTTTCGCAAAGGGCGATGTGTTCTTCTGCACATACGACCTTGACATTACCGGTTCTGTGATCGAGATCAACGCCAACAGCTTCCCTGGCACGTACTACGTGACCGGTGACACCTACGCTCGTTCTGAGGCTTCTGGCAAGGATGAATTCTTCCAGTTCATCATTCCGAAGGCGAAAGTTCAGTCCGAGAATACCATCACCCTTGAGGCTGACGGCGATCCTTCTGTCTTCAACATGAACCTTCGTGTTCTTCGTCCGAAAGACGGAACGATGATGAAACTCGTCAAGTACGATATCGACGGTGGTTCTGCGATAACTGCTGCTGAGGCAGAAATCGTTCACAACCACGCGCTGAATCCGGCGGGCTGAGTTATCAACGGATAACTTAATACAAATGGAGGCGGATGGGTAACTATCCGTCTCCTTTGTCTTTGGAGGCAAATATGGAACAAGAATTTGGCTTTAAAGAATTGTATGATGTATTTATAAAAGCTACTTATCCTATAGAAATCAATGGAAAAACATTTGTAGAGAATGAAACCATTGCTAATTTCGATAAAATTCAGTTGGCGAATTTTAATGAGGAAACGTCTTTTGTAAGTGCTAATGGCGGTTTTGATAACCGGGCGCGCGTTTGGTGGGAACGCACCAAAGACGTGAAACTTGAGTTTACTCAGGGAATTTTTTCACGTACTCAGTTCGCATTGCTAAACAATTTAAAGGTTCTGAAAAAAGCAGAAAATGTCCCGATTTATGTACCCGTGCGCGAGACCTGTGAAAGTACGGAAGAGGGCGACGTTGTGTTTTCACATACACCTTGTGAACCTTTGTTTGTTTATAATGTAAATACTGGCGCCGCTATAACCGATTATACGGTCGTTGACGATCATACAATCAACATTACTGCGGCTTATACGAGTGTGCTCTTGGACTACTTGTATGAATATACAAACGGTAGCTCCACTTTTATCGTTGGTAGCCAATTAACCAACGGGACTTTTGTATTGATTGGAAAGACAAAAGTAAAGGATGATATAACTGGACAGGTTAAAACTGGTATCGTAAGGATACCGAAATTGAAACTAATGTCTGATTTATCTATGCGGCTGGGCACACAAGCCAATCCCGTTGTGGGGCGTATGAGCGCAATGGCAATTCCAGTTGGAGACAGAGGGCGACAATACGTCATGGAGATGGAAATTCTTAATGACGATATTGATAGCGATATGTAAGATTATCAGCATTAGTTTTGAAAAAAATTAATGCTGATTTTTTTATGGAGGGATAAAATGGCACAACAAGATTTTATGGTAAAGATTGGCGCGTCAATGGACGTAAGCCAAGTCGAAGATGCTATAAAGAAGTTGGGTACATCTTTAGGACAATTAAAAATTGATCCTAAAGCGACGGCTGACTTAACCAAAGGTCTTGAGAAACTTAAACAGCAAGTTGAGACTTTTAAGGATAAGTCGAAGAATGTAACTGATGAAAAAGATATGTCTGAGCTATTAACTTTAGCAAAAGGCATTACAAGAACTTATGACTCTTTAATCGCAAAGATTAAAGTTATGAGTAATTTATCAGGGGAAGCGGCAAAGAAGCTGTTTCCTCCGGATACTGCTGCAAAAATTAAGGCGGCGTCTAAAGCTCTTGAGGATTACAGAGATAAAATTATTGCGGCAGAAAAATCAGTTACTAAACAACAAGATAAAATTGACAATCTTAATACTCGTTTACAAGAGTCAGCAAAAGCTGCTGGGCTTACTGTTGATGAATTTAAGAATATTGAAAAGGCTATTGAAGATGCTCG
>JAEEGL013533728.1_pt1 | contig 23140 bp, 13 predicted proteins | sample 9134231 | NCBI WGS metagenome assembly JAEEGL01 (sample SAMN16246548, study PRJNA631951) | gut metagenome | biome: gut microbiome; feature: rumen; material: fiber-attached | host: Bos | place: Iran: Karaj | collected 2018-10
AAAGCGCTGCTATACATATAAGCATCAAAGGCTCCGTAAAGCACAAAAGCGCAGTCACTGCGCCGAACAGAGCATAGAATGCCAGTGTTTTTCCGCCATCATGTTCCCCGGCGTTAAGAAGAAGGAATACATCCAAAAACAGAAGCAGTATAAGACAGAAAAAGAATTCTCCGCTATATGAATATACCGCAAAGGACTGGGACGGTATGAACAGCGTACAGAGCGCCGCAATTATACCGCATGCCCTCCCGGCGATCTTCCTTACAACCCTGTCCATCACAAAAGCCGTAAGGATCAGAACGAACGCATTGATCGTGATCATTGTCTGCGATCCCGAATCGCCGATCTTTATGAACAGCGATACCACAAATGCGTAAACATACTGGGACGGAAATACTATCAGATGTCTGAACATATCCATTCCCTTGTCCGTAAGTTCCCCTTCGCTCATAAGCTGTGCTGCACGGTACAGTACGGTCTCCTCTGCCGGAACTGTAGATTTATATGCAAGCCGGAATGCGAAAAAAAGATATGCGAGATTACACAAAAGGAGGATCTCAACGAAATTCCACATGAAATTATCCTTGATCTCCCTTGTTATCTCGATCAGCTTGGTCACAAGACTTAACAGTACAAATGCAAGGATGAGTATCCCACCGAAGATCACAATATAAAACACTCCGCCGCTTTGTACGATTATCTGATTATATACGGATATAAAGAAAATATATCCAAGAACGACCAGCGAAACAATACTTATTATCTTTGTAAATAATTCCTTCTTAGAATCCATATGATCCCTTAATCATAAATCTGACTTTATCAGGCCAGCGCCTGTTCAAGATCGGCAATAATATCGTCCGCATTCTCTATACCGACAGAGAACCTGATAAGATCGGGCTGAACTCCGGCCTCAAGCAGCTGCTCGTCCGTCATCTGACGATGTGTATGGGATGCCGGATGGAGTACGCAGGACCTTGCATCAGCGACATGGGTCACTATACAGATAAGCTTAAGCTTGTCCATGAAATCAATACTTGCCTGTCTTCCGCCCTTTATACCAAAGCAGAGTACTCCGCAGGTTCCGTTTGGCATATACTTCTGTGCAAGAGCGTGATATTTATCATCAGGGAGACCGGGATACGTTACCCAGGCTACCTTCTCATGCGATTTAAGATACTTTGCCACGGCAAGAGCATTCTCGCAGTGACGGGGTACTCTCAGATGCAGCGTCTCAAGACCCACATTTAAAAGAAATGCATTCTGTGGTGCCTGGATCGAACCCAGATCACGCATCAGTTGTGATGTCGCCTTGGTTATATAAGCTGCCTTACCGAACTTCTGAGTGTAAACTATGCCGTGATACGATTCATCCGGAGTAGTAAGGCCCGGATATTTGTCCGCATACTTTTCCCAGTCGAAATTACCGCTGTCAACTATGGCTCCGCCAACGCACATTGCATGACCGTCCATATACTTTGTAGTCGAATGCGTCACTATGTCCGCACCCCATTCAAAAGGCCTGCAGTTTATCGGAGTCGGGAAAGTATTATCAACTATAAGCGGAACTCCGTGCGAATGTGCGGCATTGGCAAACTTTTCAAAATCCAGTACCACAACTGCAGGATTTGCGATAGATTCTGCCAGTACACATTTGGTGTTCGGCTTAAATAGAGCATTTATCTCCTCAATGGGTGCATCGGGATCCACCACGCTGCATTCAACTCCCATTTTCTTCATGGTAGCGGTCAGAAGGTTGAACGTACCGCCGTAAACCTTGGAAGACATTATAACATGATCGCCTGCTTCAGCTATATTAAACACCGCATAATAATTTGCCGCCTGTCCCGAAGAAGTGAGCATTGCCGCAACACCGCCTTCAAGGGCTCGAATCTTATCCGCGACATAGTCATTAGTCGGATTCTGCAGACGCGTATAAAAATATCCGCTGTCTTCAAGATCGAACAGACGCCCCATCGCATCGGATGTATCATATTTAAACGTAGTACTCTGATATATCGGCAGGACTCTGGGCTCTCCTGTCTTCGGAGTCCAACCCGCCTGAACACACAGTGTTTCTATGTTATAATCTCTTTTATTCATTTCCGTTACCTCTTAACACCGGTCTTTGTTCATATACTCTTCCCTGAGTGAATATACCATCTTGGAATACAGTTCCCTGCATTCTTCCTTCTTATCTTCTTCTATCAGTGAGATACACGGGCTTATGTATCTGTTGAATATCCCGCTGTATATCAGGTCCGAATCATTTCTCTTGTTTATCCGGTTTACGATGGTCGGCGCGATATCGTAATACGTCCTTACAACTTCTTCACCGTCTTTGCTGCCCATAAGATAACCGTCCCTGTAATCCCTTAATATCTTAAGTTCATAACAGTCATCCGACTTACCCAGGCTCTCGCATACAGCCGTTGTGATATAACACAGCTTGCGCTTAAAGCCTCCGTCTATCTCGGCAAAGGTACCCCGGCTTATGGTATATCTTCTGAAAACGTTGTTCCATGAACCTACGATCATATCCGCAAGCTTCTCACATGCTTCACTGCCTCTTTGTGCAAGTGCCGGCAGCAGATAAACCGTTAGCACGGAATTATGGTCGACAAGAAAATGATCCCTGTCATTCCTTTTCTTAAGCTTCTGTTCCTCGTTATGAGCATATTCGGTAAAACCTTCCGCAATGCTCTTTAAATATGCTTCACCGTTTTCACTTTGTGCAAAACCGGAATCTATCTCATCAAATACATAAGAGTACTTTTCGTAATATTCATTAAAAGCATCGGCATAACTGTCCTTGTTGAAAGATTTCATCAATCCTTCATTACCGAACAGCATGCCGGCAAGTTCATTGGAAATTGTGTCCATATATATACCTCACTTGATCCGTCACATCACCGTCCCGGCTCAATCTCTCTTATACCTTGTGCTGTGACGAATTACTCATCCCAGTTATGATACACAGCCTGGACATCATCGTCGTCTTCGAGAAGATCCAGCGTTTTCTGTATAGACTTGATCGCATTGTCATCCGTAAGCGTCACCCATGTCTGAGGTATCATCGTAACCTCCGCCGATGCCATCGGGATACCCTGATCTTCGAGTGCCTGCCTAACATCCGAGAAGCCGTCGGGATCGGTGATTATCTCAAAACTGTCCTCTTCATCGGAGAAATCCTCGGCGCCCGCATCCAGTGCAGCCATCATGAGTTCGTCAGGATCCATGTCGCACTCTTCCTTATCGACTATGATCTGTCCCTTTTTATCGAACATGAAAGATACACAGCCCGGAGTACCGACATTTCCGTTACCCTTGGTGAAAGCGCTCCTTACATTTGCTGCCGTACGGTTCTTGTTATCGGTAAGCGCATCTACGATAATGGCTATACCGTTCGGTCCGTAGCCTTCATATGAAACATACTCATAATTAACACTGTTGGCATCTCCGGCTGCCTTCTTGATACCGCGGTCAATGGTATCATTGGGCATGTTGTTTGCCTTGGCCTTTGCTATTACGTCACGGAGCCTTGAATTATTATTCGGATCCGGTCCGCCTTCCTTAACCGCAACCGCGATCTCTCGTCCTATTATCGTAAAGATCTTTCCTTTGGCTGCGTCGTTCTTCTCTTTCTTATGCTTGATGTTAGCGAATTTCGAATGTCCTGACATAAAAATACCTCTTGAAATTATATTTTACGTTGAATTTACACTATTTTACATAGTAACATTATTTGCCCGAATCATCAACATTTTTATCACAGGCCGGTGTCTTTAAGCCTATACATATTTTCTGGGAACTCTGTCGGAAATGGCACATACAAACTCATAATTGAAACGTCCGGACAGACTCCCGAGTTCTTCCGCGGTTATGGTCGATCCTCCCGAATTACCCAGAAGAACAACCTCATCATATTCCTGTGCTTCGGGTATATCGGTCACATCCACCATAAGCTGATCCATGCACACTCTTCCGAGGATCGGGGCTTTCTTACCCTTTATAAGGACATAGCCCTTGTTTGAAAGCGATCTCGGATATCCGTCGGCATATCCTACCGGAACGGTCGCGACTCTCGTGGTCTTGTCGGTCGTGTATATTCCGCCGTAGCTTATCTCGGTCCCGGGCTCAAGTGTCTTTATATACACTATCGAACTCTTCAGGGACATGGCCGGCTCAAGCCTGATGGAATCGGTCAGTTCCTCGCCCGAAGGCCAAAGACCGTACATCGTTATACCCGCACGCACCAGATCCATATTGGCTTCCGGCATCTCAAGGATCGCTGCGCTGTTTGAACAGTGCTTAAGTTCGGGCTCAAGTCCCCTGTCGGCACATTGCCTCAGGAAATCATTGAATTTTTCAAGCTGCTTTATCGCAGGTGTCTTATCCGGTTCATCCGCCCTTGCGAAGTGAGTGAACATACCCTCGACAGAAAGCCTGTCATAACAGGATATCTCAAGTGCGGTCTCAATACCTTCTTCATTACAGGGAACGCCTATGCGTGACATTCCGGTATCAACCTTTATATGTATCCTGCAAGTCCTTCCGACTGCGGCTGCCGCCTCGTTTAACTGTCTTGCGGTCTCCTTTTTGAATACTGCCGGCCGTATGTCAAGCCTTATCATATCTTCGTAATTATCCGGGAATGTATATCCCAGGACAAGAATGGGCTTTCTTATGCCGTCATTCCTTAATTTAAAAGCCTCCTCCGCAGTGGCCGTGGCATATCCGAATACACAGTCCATCTGTTCAAGCCTAACAGCTACCTGCAGTGCACCATGTCCGTACCCGTCGGCCTTTATCACGGCAAGGATCTTAGTCCCAGGTGAAATTATGCCTGCCATGCTCCTTATATTGTTCTCTATCGCCTCTAAGGATACCTCGGCTGTAACTCTTCTCCTACTCATCCGCCGCCTCCAGACACGTCTTTATCTCATCTATGAGATTGCTTGCGAGCATTCCGGATTTACCCTTCTTCGCCGCCGCAAGATCTCCCGCATAGCCATGTATGAAACAGCCGTATACCGATGCATCGATGGGGCTTAGACCTCTTCCGAGAAGCGCCGCTATTATACCGAACAGGCAATCCCCCGTTCCCGCAACAGCCATACCGTTGTTTCCGGTTGTATTAACATAGCACTCTCCGTTTTTTGATGCAATGACAGTCCTTGAATCCTTGTTCACACAGGTAAGGTTATAAGTCTTTGCGGCTTCGACCGTATTTCCGACGATATCTTCGAGCACACTTTTTTTATCCTTGTCGACAAACCTTGCAAATTCACCTATATGCGGTGTGATTATTATCTCACGACCCGTTTCCTTCTTGAGCGTGACCTTATATTGCTTAAGTATCGCAAGCGCATCCGCGTCAAGCACAAGTGTACCTGCCGCTTTAAAAAAGGCAAATTCGAAAAGTTCCTTGGCTATGCTGTCCTTTCCTATTCCCGGACCTATGGCCGTAACATCGGCCCACTTTACCGCCTCGGCCAACTTGTTTCTGTCAAGCTTATCTTCATAAGTATCGATAAGAGCTTCCGGAAGTTTCTCGCTTAAAAGCTGCCTGTTGTTCTTATGCGTAACGACCCTCACCATCCCTGCGCCTGCCTTAAAACAGCTCCTTGCAGCCAAAAGGGCACAGCCGCTCATGTTCTCGCTTCCCGCTATTATTAAGACCTTTCCGAATGTCCCCTTATTTGAATGATCCGGACGCTTTAACAGACCGGATTCGGACAGATCCTTTCTTGTAAGGCATTTTAGCGAAGGCTTCATATCCGCCAGCGATTCATCTGTTATACCGATATTCGCAAGCATCAGCTTGCCCACGTATTCAATGCCGGGATACAGCATAAGACCTTTTTTATAATATGCAAAAGTGACCGTCATATCTGCCTTTATGGCGGCTCCCATGATCTCACCGGTCGTGGCGTTCACTCCAGACGGAATGTCAACTGAAACTATCTTGGCTCCGTTTTCCTTGAACGAATTTATCCCGTCGATGAAAGCAGCGGTATCGCGTTCGAGTCTGCGGTTCAAACCTATGCCGAATATGGCATCTATGATAAGAGTATACTCATCATCCTTAACCGACGACCTTATGGGTATGCCGTAACTCTGGCAGCTCTCATAGTTCATCTTGGTCTCGGGTCCCATGTGCGAGGGCATCCCTGCCAAGAGGATATCCACCTTGATCTTACGCTCATGAAGTATCCTTGCTATGGCAAAGCCGTCTCCCCCGTTGTTGCCGCTCCCGCATACGACAAGTACTCTTTTTAGATTAAACTTGTCATGCATTACAGCGGCTACGCATTTTAGCGCAGCCCTTTCCATAAGCACTGCCGACGGGACACGAAAATTTCTTATAGTGTACTCATCGCAGCTTTTCATTTCTTCGGCAGTTAAAATATACTCCATTTTACTGCTCCTTCTTCTCAGTCTGGTTGTCTTTGGTCTCTTCCTTCTGTTCCGGCTTCTTAAGTGTTGGTTCGTATCTCATATCGAAGATCTCCATCACATCCGGTCCGAAAATATCATGCATATAAGTATACAGATCCGCGTTCTGAAATTCTCGTTCCTGTTTCCTTATTATGTTCTTTTTAAGCTCGATCCTGACATTATGGATCCAGTCGGCTATTCTCTCTATCTCGTCGGTGTTCTCGGACAATGTCTCATAGCACAGCGCCATCGTCCGGATCATAAGTTCCTTGTTTACCCTGTCTATCTCACGCGGGAGTTCAAGGAGTTCATCCTCATAACTGTCTATCTTATCATTAGCCTCGTTTATCAGTCGTTTACTGTCATTTACCTTTTTCTCTGCATCCTTGTCCTTCTCATCCATGCTGCTTACGATATTGTTCATAAGCTCGCTCTTTACCTTCTTGATATCCTTTATCTCGCTGTTTAACTTACCCTGCCTTTTTAAAAGATCTGTAAGTTCCTTCTCGAGTTCCTGTATTTCGGGAGTCGTACCCGAACGCTTGAACAGTTTATGCCATTTATTATCGAGAATAAGGACCGGTATGCGTTTATCTCCAAGGGCTTCCCTGAATTTTTCTTCGGATATGGGCATTATTTCTCCTTTCCCGCAGCGTTCATCTTGTAGGACAGCTTCATAAGGCTCTCTGACAGATGCACATTCTCAACCTCTATGTCATCGGGGAGATTAAGATCGATATGGGCAAAATTCCATATACCCCTGATACCGTAAGACGCTAGCTGTTCCGCAACCTTTACCGCGCCTGTCTTTGGTATCGTGAGCACCGCTATATCAATATCGTTCTCCTTCATGAACTGTTCGATATTCTCCATTGGCTGGACCCTGATACCCCTAATCTCCCTGCCGTGGATGTCCTCGTTACGGTCGAATATACCCTTTATGATGAAACCGCGCTTTTCGAAATTGACGTAATTGGCGAGGGCCTGCCCGAGATTGCCCGCGCCTATAAGGATAAGATTATGCTTTTTATCAAGGCCGAGTATGCTTCCTATCTCATCATACAGATGCCTGACGTTATAACCGTATCCCTGCTGGCCAAAGCCTCCGAAATTATTAAGATCCTGCCTTATCTGCGATGCCGTGACCTTCATCATCTCGGAGAGTTCCTGAGAGGATATCCTCTCTACGCCTTCATCATTCAGTTCACCCAAATACCGATAATATCTCGGAAGCCTGCTTATGACGGCCCGTGATATTTCCTTCTCTTCCAATGACATACCCCGCTGTTTTACTCACTCAAAAGACTCTAATGTTTTTCTTATTTCCTTTATGAAATCAAGGCTGTTTAATGCCGTAACATCCTTAAGAGTCGTTATAAGAGCAAGATCCTTGGTCATCCTTCCGGATTCTATCGTTTCTATCGTTGCCCTCTCCAGCCTGTCCGCGAATTCGGCAAGCTCACTTATTCCGTCGAGTTCTCCCCTCTTCCTGAGGGCTCCGGTCCACGCAAAAATGGTAGCTACCGAATTGGTCGATGTCTCCTCACCTTTAAGATACTTGTAATAATGCCTCTGTACCGTTCCGTGAGCCGCCTCATATTCATAAACTCCGGTCGGTGATACAAGGACCGATGTCATCATCGCAAGAGAACCGAAGGCACTCGATACCATATCACTCATGACATCGCCGTCATAATTCTTGCATGCCCATATCATCCCGCCTTCCGAACGCATTATCCTTGCAACTATATCGTCTATGAGAGTATAGAAGAATTCAATGCCGGCCGCATCGAACTTCTCCTTATATTCCTTCTCAAATATCTCGGCGAACACATCCTTGAAATGATGGTCGTATTTCTTTGAAATGGTATCCTTTGCACCAAACCACAGATCCTGCTTCTTATCAAGTGCGTAATTAAAACAGCACCTTGCAAATGCCTCTATTGATTCCGTGCAGTTGTGAACACCCTGAACGACTCCGCCCTTTTCATCGAATTCATGTATGAGCTGTGTGGTCTTTGTTCCGTCGGCAGCGGTAAATACGAGTTCCGCCTTCCCGGCACCCTCTATATACATTTCGGAATTCAGATAAATATCCCCGTATGCATGCCTTGCTATCGTGATAGGCTTCTTCCAGTTCTTTACATACGGTTCGATGCCCTTTACTATTATCGGCGCACGGAAAACGGTTCCGTTAAGCATTGCCCTTATAGTTCCGTTAGGACTCTTCCACATCTCCTTAAGGTCATATTCGGTCATCCTTGCGGCATTCGGCGTTATCGTGGCACATTTGACCGCAACTCCGTACTTGGCCGTTGCATTTGCGGAATCCTTCGTAACCTGATCATCCGTCTCATTCCTGTGTTTTAATCCCAGGTCATAGTATTCCGTCTTAAGATCTATGAACGGCAGTAATAGTTCATCCTTTATCATCTGCCACAATATCCTTGTCATCTCATCGCCGTCCATCTCAACGAGCGGCGTTTTCATCTCAATCCTGCTCACCTTATTCTCTCCTTAATGCATTCTTATCGTTTTTTTTATATATTTTTCTGATCAGCGTTTCTTAGGCGGTATCATCTGTTCAAGCCCGAGATCCGTACATGTCTGGGCTATTATGCTGACCAGTTCATCATTGGTCATTACGGTAACACGGCCGTTCTCGTACTCTCCGTCAACTATTTCCTTTATCCTTTTTACGAGTTCGCTGTTCTTGTCAACATGCTTCTCGGCGGGAAGCTTGTAATATGTATTTATCCAGTGTGCTATCCCGGCAAGACCCGAAGTATTTGATACGGCACATAATACAGGTCTGTTTAAGAACTTCTCGGTATCGAAGATATTATATATCTCTTCATTCTTAAGAAGCCCGTCAGCATGGATTCCCGCTCTCGTTACATTGAAGTTTTCACCGACGAACGGAGTTCTTGGCGGTATGTGATAGCCTATTTCCTTCTCATAATATTCCGCGAGCTCGGTTATTACCGTAGTATCCATACCGTTAAGATTTCCTCTTAACTGGGCATATTCAAATACCATCGCTTCAAGAGGTGTATTACCTGTCCTCTCGCCGATACCGAACAATGAACAGTTGACACCCGAACATCCGTACAGCCATGCTGTTGTCGAATTGGCTACGGCCTTGTAAAAATCATTATGTCCGTGCCACTCGAGCAGATACGGATCCACCCCGGCATGTTTGTTAAGGCCGTAGATTATTCCCTGTACCGAACGCGGTATAACTGCTCCGGGATAATTCACTCCGTAACCCATCGTATCGCATGCACGTATTTTGATGGGTATCTTATATTCATCCATAAGGCGCATGAGTTCCAGACAGAACGGTATGACATATCCGTAAATATCCGCCCTGGTTATATCCTCAAGATGACACCTTGGGCTGATCCCTTCCTCGAGACAGTCCTTGATGATATTAAGATAATGCTCCATCGCCTGTCGCCTGTTCATCTTAAGCTTATAAAAGATATGATAATCGGAACAGCTTACGAGTATGCCCGTTTCCTTCATACCGATTTCCTTGACAAGCTTAAAGTCCTCCTTGCTGGCACGTATCCAGCTTGTTATCTCGGGGAACTGATAACCGCGCTCCATGCATTTATATACGGCATCCCTGTCCTTCTTGCTGTACAGGAAGAACTCGCATGCCCTTATCATTCCATTGGGTCCGCCGAGTTTATGCAGGTAATCATAGATAGTGACGATCTGCTCTGTCGTATATGGAGCACGGCTCTGCTGACCGTCCCTGAAGGTAGTGTCCGTTATCCATATCTCCTTTGGCATATTGTGAGGAACTATCCTGTCATTAAATGCTATCTTCGGAACCTCTTCATAAGGGAACAGATTCCTGAATACATTTGGCGTTTCCACGTCGGCAAGGATGTACATATACTCTTCAAGTTCCAGAAGATTGTTTTTGTTGTTCATCCTTACAACTCTGTTTTCTGTTTTCATGATATTGCTCCTGTATATAGATTTTTAAAAATGTTCCAATATATGATTTTATAATTTATGATGACTTTGTGCAAGCGGAACGTGCACTTCCGGAAAGTGGTCTTATTCCGCTATTGCCTGCTCTTTCTGCCTCTGTATAGGAAAAGTATGGCTGCTGTACTGAACAGTATTATGCCGACATACCATTTTATCTGAACGTTCATGACATCCTTATTGAGCGTCATTATCACGGCGTTCTGTCTTGGCACCGTCATGTTTTCTGCATTTTCATTACTTTGTATTATAGTCTGTTCCGGCTTCACATAGAACACATAGGTCGAAAAATGCGGTGCTACAAATCTTATTTTGTCATTTCCGCCGTGCCCTGTAATCTCAGAGGATATCTCTTCCAACTGACCGTTGTCGTTTATTGCTCCAACGGATATGACAGGTGCGGTTATGAGTTGTCCCGGAATAGGGAGCTCCATATCCACCTTTCTGCCCGAGAGCCTTTTTACGGGAACCCCGGTCTTATTATCCTTCATGGATATGTCAATTGCAGCCATCGAAACATCCGAAGTGCCGTATCTGTCCATCATGGCATACCGGCATTCACCCATCTTATCCGAAGCATCCGTGATGTTTATGCTGAAATTTCCGGGCTTTTCCGATATCGCCGCAACAGGCGCTTCTTTGTCGGGACTCAGGGACTGATCCATATTAACACTTAACAGATAAGAACCTTCCTGTGTCTGTCCCGGCTTATCAGTTTCGGGAAGCGCTGCGATACGGGAACTGATGCTGTTCATCATCGTATTAAGTTCAGGCGAAGTATTTCCGTTGATCTTAATCCCTTTTATATCCGCATCCGTCCAGGCTTTCGGATCGTCATACGGCTCAAACGCACCCGCACTTACTCCGGTCATTATATATTTCTTATCATTTATAACGACATGCGGATCGATCGTAACATTTCCCTCACCATCCGTGATATCCGAATCCGACTGAATAAGCCTGAGTGTGCCGCTTTCTGCATCCTGATCCGATGAAATACTGTATACCTGTCCGCGAAAACCGTATTTTTCCGGCGATAATATGGAATCCGCGGCAATATCAACATCACTTCCTATTACAGCATTATCAAAGCCCTCGAAAGGGAGTTTTCTAAGGTTCTGAGCCGAAAGCCTCGTGGCGGTATTTTTATAGGAAACCTTCGGAAGTTCACTCCCCAAAAATACAACAGCGCCCTTTCTGTCTATCGACTCTTCAGGAAGTTCAGACCTGTCAAATGCCCCAAGGCCAATCCTCTTTACCCCGGCGGGGATGATGACCTGATCAAGCGTGCAATCCTTAAATGCCCTGTCCTCGATGTCAGTAACGGTATCAGGAATGGATACATCCTTTAGTCCCTTACATCCGTTGAAAGCATCTTCACCGATCGTAACAAGTCCCTGAGGCAGTGTAAGCCCGGTAATATTGTTATTCCCCATGAAGCAGCCGGGAGCTATCGTTTTGATACCGTTTGGTACAGCTACGCTGCCCCCGTTACCTTTATACTTAAGTAATATGCCGTCTCCCACGACAAAAAAATCGCTTCCGTCGGTCTTATTAATCTGCTTGTTTATCCACGGTGTACCGTCAAAAGCACCGAGTTCTATTCTCTTTACAGTGTCCGGAATGCTTACATCCTTAAGTCCCGGACAGTTATAGAAGGCTGCATATCCTATATCCGTGGTACCCTCCGGTATGGTGACATTCTCTATGCCGGATCTTGCAAAAGCAAAATCACCTATACCGGTAAGTCCTTCCGGCATTACGATCTCCTTTACCGCGTCATTCCTGTAAAAGCATCTGTTTCCTATCTTTCTTATTCCGGATGGCAGTGAAACCTTTTCTTCCTTCTTCCTGTATTTGGCAAGTGTTCCACCCACTATGCTCTGATCGGTTCCGGGGCCCGAGTCGGTAAAAGTATAGGGTGTTCCGTCCTCATTTTCCGCCATATTAAGATCGGCGCCTCTCACACGGACATTCCTCGGCAGCATCAGCATGGCCTCGCCCCCGACTATCTTTCCGGATGCCAGTTCTCCCGGTATTTTATTGTCCGAATAATCGGGCGTCATCGAACTTACATAAGGCATCTGGTTAAGATACGTCTTCTCGCCCGCAGCCCCCGACACGCTGACTTCATAAGAATTGCTGCTGACGCTTCCGATGTACTGTTCAAAATTCTCTTCCGGTACACCGGCCTCTTCCACCTTCCGCCTTGCTTCATCCGAATCATAATAATTCACCGTTACATTATTGGTAAGATAGAATGCTTTCTCATCTATATATCCTACGGAATCCGGAACAACCACATTCTTAAGATTATAGCAGTCACTGAATGAATACGGCATCAACGATTCAACATTATATGGAAGAACCACATTAGTCAGCCCCGTACAGTTGGCAAAGGCATACTCGGGTATTTCCTTCAGCTTTGATGAAAGAGAAATATCGGCAAGCTGCGGAGCACCCCAGAAGGCATACTCCTCAATTTTTTCGACCGTTGAAGGCATATCATAAGAAGCCTTGGTACGTCCGGCAAGATACTGCACTACCTTCATGCCGTCACCTGTATACAGCACTCCGTCAACACAGGTATAGGCCGGATTAGCGGAAGAAACATCGATATTTGCAAGCTTGGGGCACTTTGCAAAAGCCGCCGAACCGATGTTTTCGCACTTTGAAGGTATGTTAATATACTGCAGCTGTTCGCAACCCGAAAAAGCGCTGGAGCCAATAGCCCTAACGCTTTCCGGAATAACAGCCTGCATTAAGTTCTTACAATTTTCAAATGCCGCAAAATCGATATTTCTTACACTGTCGGGTATTATCACCTTGAGCAGATGCTCATTCCCGGCAAACGCCTCCTTACCGATATTCCTTACGGTATTCGGAAGTGTCAGTACATTGTCGGTACCTGTATAACGGACCAGTGTATTGCCATCCATCTCGAAATTTCCGACCTGCACGGATGCATAAGGCTGCGACGGCGGAATACACATCGTGAGTACCGCCGTAATGCACAAAAGGACTGCTATAAGTCTTCTGATCTTTATAGCCATCTTATCTCCTCATATTACTATGCGGCTGCAAACGATCCATCATTATCCTTCTTAAGGAACATGAACAGAGCTGCCGCTATAAGGCCTATCACAAGGAACCACTTGGGATGTATCATATCGCCTGTCTTGGGCGTTGCATCAAGCGTACCCGCCGCCATCAGATTTGCCGTGTCGACATAGATGACATACGGTGAAAAATGCGTTGCCGTAAATGTCATGCACGGTACCGAGTTGATGACCGTGAACTTCGGTGCCATCTTCTCAAGTACACCGCCTATAGTACTTGCCACCTTGGCATTACCGCCGTAGATCGCAAGAGCATCCGGTATCGGAACTGTCACACTTACCGTTACACCATCCGGTACCGGAGATATCTTGTTCGTGCCCGTGGAATCATACAGGCTTATATCTATCGGAAGATATCTTATATCATTCAGTGATCCGAATTCAGATGTCAGCGCCTGTGCTGCCGCCGCATCCGCTTCCGCAGTCTCGGATATCTTGACTACATAATTATCCGACGAACCGTTGACCCTTGCTGACATCTTTCCCACATCCGTCATTCCGTCAGCTGTTGAGATCACATTGGTCCTGCCTCCGTGTCCAGAAGTATTTGCGGCAGATCCTGTTCCCGGAGTACCTGTACCGGCACTTGCCTGAGCTCCGGTTGCCACAGGCGCACTCGCATACCCGCTAATGACGATAGGTACTGTCGAAGAATTGATGAGTGAAGGATTACTGCTGCTTCCCGCGCTGCTGCTTCTGGCACTGCTGCTCGAACTCGAAGAACTCGAGGAACTGCTTGAACTCGAAGTACTTCCCGATGTGGAAGAACTGCTGCCACCGCCTTTAGTTGACGATGTCGACTGTGAAGTACTCGATGAAGATGTCGAGCTGCTCCCGGAAGTTGATGAACTGCTTGAACTGCTGGTGTCGGGCCGCTTAACAAACATTGCGAAAAACATTGTATTCGAATTTATCTGTTTTATCGTAGACTGATCATTATCCGGCTTCCATTCCTTGAAAATATATCCGGGATGAGTGGGTTCATCCGGAATAAGATCCGGAGCTTTTCCTTTGGGAACATACTGGAATGTGGAAGGCGGATCTCCTACAGGAAGTATTTCGCCGTCAATAGAGTCAAAAAACCTGACAATATATCTTTCATCAAGATATTTGAAATCCTTGACGTCATGATCGCCTGCAAAACGTTCGGCGGCACTGTCGTGATATCCCCACATTACCACTTTTCTGTTTTCCTTGAAGGCTTTATCGTTTATATATAATTCTTTACCGTAAAAATATACATTATATCCACCCGGATAGAGATCGGCAAAGGCATTATATCCCACGTCATTAACACTCTCGGGGAGCATGATATTTATGAGTTCCGGACAGTTGTTGAAACAATTCGTCGGAATCTTCTTAAGTTTCTGCGAATTTGACAGATCCACCTCTTCAATATACGGACAGTTGGTAAATGCTCCTTCGGCGATCCTGGTTATATCAAGAAGATCCGGATCGTTCTCGGAATTTACTATTGGTTTGCCGATACGCGCATCAAGATTCTTATTACCCCTTCCGTACAGGACCTGTTCGAGTGTCGTATCCGTCCCGTCGTAACTGTATATTATACCGTTGTTTTCCCAGTAATACGGATCTTCCGGTGTCGCATTTGCCTTATCTCCTTCGGCATTGAACCACACCTGCTTCAGACTGCTGTCCGGCGAATCCTCCTTCCATGGATATTTGTCCATCGTGAAAAGGAACGGAAGCTTTCCCAGATCCGTAATATTATGATTAAGGAAAACATCTGTAAGGTAAACATCATCCGCAAAGAGTCCGCCGTTGGCTTCAAGATCATCAAGCTTGGGAAACTTGGATACATTGAGTGTTATCGAATTTACGTAATTCCCATCCTCACCTATCTTTCCGGAGATACCGCGCATATAATGCTTGTTTGTGTCAAGTGTGTTGACTACCTCCTTATCAAGATAATCAATTCCCTCCGGTACTTCTATATACTTAAGATGTTCGAGTATATGTTCTTCGGTTACCGGAAGCAGAACACTCTCCCTTTCCTTGATCACATCCTTTATATAATACGGATCCGTGATCTTACCGGTATTATCTACCTTTCTTCCCACCATGGTTTCCTCTGTGGGAAATGTGATCAGTTTTGTACCGACTTCTCCGTTATCTTTGAGTCCGTTATATCTCATCGACAGATTCTCCGGATTTCCGGTAGAATAGGTAATATAACTGTTGATCTTATTGCTGACTCTGTTTCCTTCATCACCGGCTGCATAATCGGCTGTCAATTCGGCCGCCATTAATCCCTCCGGGCCTTCCGCATTATTTGCATATGGAAGGTTGAGAGCATAACAGTACGGAACATAATTCCTGTCAGCCTTGCCTTTCATGATAAGCCATAATCCGCTCACACCGGCCTTATCGCTCCCAAGCCGGTTTATATTTATATTATCAACAGTGACCGCTGTCTCTATCTGCGTATCACCGAAAACCGACTGCCTGTTTGTCTTAAAAGCTTCCTTCCCTATAGCCGTAACGTTAACATCAAGTATCTCATCGATATTATAGGTATCATCTCTGAAATCAACTTCAAGCAGCTCCGGACACTGAGTGAAACAATAGTCTCCTATCGTAGTCGGAAGGACACCGTTTTTGGACTGTTTGAACTTAACATATTTGAGCTTCGGATTATTTGCGAAAGCACTGTTGCCTATACTCACACCCTGGGTTGTTATCTGGACCTCAAGAAGATTCTCGAGTCCCGAAAAAGCACTGTTTCCTATAACCTTGATATTCTCATCGATATACAGCCTCTTCAGCTTATCCGAATATTCGTTTTTTACATATGCATTCGGAGATATCTCCGTTATATCTTCATTCCCGACCTTGGTAGGTATGGTAAGTGTATCCTGGGATTTCTCCGTCGGGGTTATCTTGTTTATCTTACCGTTATTGAAATTGAAGATATAATCACCGAGCAGAAGTTCATATATCTCCTCGCCGTTTTCACCGATATACTTGTATGTGTTTGAATATTTATTTGCATATACATGAGCCGCGGCCTCATCGGGATACGGATTCGGTCCCTCTATATAGAATCCTTCGGCAACCGTAGGCTTGTTATATTCCGGGTTGCCGCCGCATGCAGGGTCCGTAGCATATTTGAGGGTGGATTTTGTTACGAACTGCCAGTCCTTCCACGGAAGCGCATTTCTTGCATTTACGCTCTTGTCCACAGCATAGTAGAATTTTACACGTGTCAGCTCGGGGCACTTATGGAACATATATTTACCGAGCTGTTTTGCGGAGTCATAATCCCCATACGTTCCGGTACCGTACTCGTCCGGAAGGAACACATCCTTAAGCGCACTGCACCCTGCAAAAAGCCCCTCAAAATCTCCTCCGTCAACCTGCATTGCACTCTCTAACTTCTTATACATCGCCATCTGCTGCAATCCCTCACACATGGCAAAGGCATAAGGCCCGATCTTTACGGGAGTGCTCGTTACCGAAGGATTATAGTAGTTCTTAAACATTCCCTGCTGCGGATCAAGACTGTCCCTCAAATTGGCACATCCGTAAAACACACCGGCTCCCAGAGTCAGATTACTTATTAACGGCATATCGAGATGATCGAACGCGCAGTAAGCAAACGCGCCGTCACTTATCTGTGTAAGCGACGAGCAGTCGATCATATTAAGAGTAGCCATCCTGCCGCAGTTCCTAAAACATTCCCTTCCTATCGACTGGACCTTGGTACCTATATGTGTCTCTGTGAGATTTACACAGTCTTTAAAGGCGTAATTTCCTATCCTGAACAGATTATCCGTCCTTATATTGATCGTACTTACACCACTGTTGCCTTCAAATGCCCGGTCAGATATATAATGTACAAAAGTCCGGTCGGGACACATATAGAAAATTTCCGCATCTTCATCCGACGGAACAAAATTGCCCGAAACCGTCTCGCCCTTATTCTTGGTTATCTTATAATATTTGCACGGCGATCCCTGTACGTCTGTTGTGTTTATGAGTTCTTCCTTGTATTTATATTCGACACCGTCTTCGATCCTTATAAACTCCGAAGGGGTTATCTCATTTTCCACACTGCAGACACCGTTTGTAAGATCCACCTGAACACTGCCGTATTCCGTTCCGTATCCTATATATTTGTCAACGGTATTGTAATCACCGGAGAACTTGCCCATCCTGAAGATAGTTACGGGTATACCTCCGGCCATTTTATCTGTATTGATCCTGTAGTAATGATGCTGGTTTCCGTCTTTATCCTGGAACTGTTCTTCACTCAATATGGGAAATGCGTAGAACTCCGTATCCTTTTCGGTTGTAACCGATGTGCTGTCAAGATCCACAACTGAGTAATTCGTGATAACATCATCAAGTGACATAACATTTTCGTCGGGATTAACATATGCCTGAGTCTTCTGCTGAGTGGGGATGAGCGACACGATGAGCGCCGATACCAAAAGCAGTGACGCTATCGTTCTCCTTGCCCGTTTTTGCAGGAATCTTCTCTTTTTCTTCTTAACATTCTTTCCCATGATTATCCCCTTATAGAACTTCGATCGTCCATGTCATGAACATCATTCAACCTTCTTTGCAACCACAACGAATCTCTCCGCTCCTTCGGAATAGTCGCAGGTTGACAATGTAATAAGGCTGTCTCCGAAATTGGATTCTACTCCCGTATCGTACAATGATCTCTCTTTCATTTCATTCATGTTTGACGCATATTCCTGCGCGGAATTCGCATCTATGAACTGATAATACTTAAATGCAACCTCTGCCTCCTCATGCACCACATCGTTGAACACATACATCACCCTGTATTTACCCTTATCATAAAGAGTGTCAAACCTTATGACCGGATGCTTATCGTAATAATCCTTATTCTTATAACCGTCAAGCGAGCCGAACATCCTGCCCGACTTCATGTTGTGACCGTATATTATTATATTCTGGCTTCTCGGCCATATACTGCAGTCCGAATCTATGAATATCGCACCGTTATTATCCTTCTCCTGGTCGATATTATGATCAAGATAGTATTCCTCATCCTTTGACTGCATGACGGGATAGTCGATCTTCGTATCCTCGATCTGTATCCACCCTATTATGTTCTTGTTCTTCAAAAGAAGTGTGTTGAACTCCTCAAGAACGGGCGGCGCATCTTCAGGTGCATCAAGATGAACGACAGGCTTCGCCTGGGATGTCACCTTTTTATTGTCCTTAAGTTTTGAAAGATCCTCGAAATTTGATGAAGAGTCATCCGACATGTACACATATACGGCAAAATATCCAAGACAAGCTACCGCCGCAAGACCGCAGATGAACCTTATTATGCTCCTGGTCCGCGCCTTGCTGTTCTTTTGTTTCTTACTCATTACCCTTCAGACCCTTATCAAATATTCTTTTAACTTACCCTCATAATTTTACAAGATATATAATAACTATATCTTGCGGAAAAATCAAGTATCTTGTGCATATATTGTGTTTTGACAAAAAACCCGGTTCCGTAAAAGGAACCGGGTTTTTAGACGGATCATTTAACTACTAGATTTATTATCTTTCCGGGTACATATATTTCCTTGACAACGGATTTACCTTCCATTGCTTTGGCAACCGCCTCTATACCCTTGGCCTTATCAAGTGCGCTGTCCTTATCCTCATCAACCGCGATCTCCACGGTTGCACGTACCTTGCCGTTTATCTGGACTCCTATCTCAACCGTATCATCCTTGCATAATGCTTCATCATATACAGGCCAGGGTTCATAAGCAAGCGTATCATCGTGTCCGAGTTTTTCCCATATCTCCTCACCAACGTGAGGGCAGATGCATGATAACATCTTAATGAAGCTGTCGGCATATTCCTTCGGGCATTTGCCTTCCTTATACACAGCATTTACAAATATCATCATCTGCGATATTGCTGTATTGAACGCCAGCTTTTCGAAATCATCGGTTATCTTTTTGACAGTCTTATGATATATCTTATCAAGCGCCGGTACTGACCCGGACGAGATATTCTCTGTTGTCGTGAAGAAAGTCCATACACGGTTTATGAACCTTCTTGCACCCTCTACACCCTGCTGGCTCCACGGTTTGCTGACTTCAAGGGGACCCATGAACATCTCATAGAGCCTCAATGTGTCTGCGCCGTACTCACGGACTATATCACTCGGATTTACAACATATTCCGGGAAACGCTTACCCATCTTGATTCCGTTCTCACCAAGGATCATGCCCTGGTGCACGAGTTTCTTAAACGGTTCCTTCGTAGGAGCAAGCCCCTTGTCATACAGATATCTGTTCCAGATACGCGAATACATGAGATGACCGACCGCATGCTCGGGACCGCCTATATACAGATCCACCGGCATCCAGTGCTTTAAGAGTTCCTGATCCGCAAATTCCTTATCGTTATCGGGATCGATATACCTTAAGAAGTACCAGCTCGATCCCGCGGAACCGGGCATCGTTGATGTCTCACGTGTACCCTTTATCCCGTTATGATCGTATTTCTTCCATTCCTCCGCATTCTCAAGCGGAGCCTTGCCGTTTTTACCCTTGTAATCTTCAAGTTCCGGTAAAATAAGCGGCAGCTCGTCATCATCGAGCACATGTATCTTACCGTCCTGTGTATGCACTACAGGTACGGGTTCACCCCAGTAACGCTGGCGTGCGAATATCCACTCCCTGAAATGATAATTTACTGTCCTTCTCGCAACACCCATTTTAACAAGTTTATCCGTAATGGCTTCCTTGGCTTCTTCAACCGTCATCCCGGTGAATTCCTCCGAATTTATGAGCCTGCAGCCCTTTCCGAGATAATCCTGCTTCTCAAATGCGCACTCCGATACGTCACGTCCCTCGATGACCTGAAGCATGGGGATATTATGAGCAACCGCATATTCAAAGTCTCTCTGGTCATGCGAAGGAACAGCCATTACCGCACCTGTACCGTAACTTGCAAGAACAAAATCACCTATGAAAAGCTTTGCTTCCTTGCCGTTAACCGGATTGATGCATGAAAGTCCCTTTAATTCACATCCGGACTTGGTCTTGTTAAGCTCGGTACGGTCCATATCGTTTTTCTTGAGCGTTTCGTCGATATATGCCTGTACCTCTTCCTTATTCTGTACACGCGGCATCAGTTCCTGAACTATCTTCCCGTCGGGAGCGAGTACCATGAACGTTATACCGTAAATGGTCTCGATACAGGTAGTATATATCGAGAACTTACCGCCGCCGACTATCTCAAAGTCAACCTCCACACCTTCCGAGCGTCCTATCCAGTTACGCTGTATCTCCTTGGTGGATACGGGCCAGTCTATCTCGTTAAGACCTTCAAGCAGTTTCTCGGCAAATGCCGGCTGGTCGATCACCCACTGTTTCATATTCTTTCGTACAACAGGATAGCCGCCACGCTCCGATTTTCCGTCTATTACTTCATCATTGGATAAAACTGTGCCCAGTTCCTCGCACCAGTTTACGGGCATATCTATGTACTTGGCATAACCGTCAAGGTAAAGCTGCTTGAATATCCACTGCGTCCACTTATAGAACTTGGGATCGCTTGTCGCGACCATCTTGCTCCAGTCGTAATCAAACCCCAGTTCCTTAAGCTGCTTGCTGAAGGTCTTTATATTCTCCTGCGTAAAACCGTTTGGATGATTACCTGTTTTTACCGCATACTGCTCGGCCGGAAGACCGAAGGAATCATAACCCATGGGATGAAGGACATTGAACCCTTGCATCCTCTTCATCCTCGACATTATATCAGTCGCGGTATACCCTTCCGGGTGTCCGGCATGAAGGCCTACTCCCGAAGGATAAGGAAACATATCAAGGGCGTAGTACTTGGGCTTTGAAAAATCCCATACATCGGTCTTGAATGTCTCATTCTTCTCCCAGTACTCCTGCCACTTTTTTTCTATAGCTGCATGATTATAAGGTGTTGCCATTTTTGTATCTCCGTTCTTAACTGTATTATTTCCGTTCTGCACTAATTTAGTATTTTAACCACGCTGTCGCAAGGTGTCAAGGCAGGCAGTAAGTATTACCCGAATAAGTAATGTAAAGAGGACCCGTGCCTTATTTGCGCGAGCCCTCTTCGTAACCCCTGTGATCTTCTTACCGTGATCAGTCTTCTCCGCCCTCGTCGTTGAGCTTGCTTGCCCTTGCGGCAACTTCCTTCTCCTGAACGTCGCTCGGAGCCTGCTCGTAACGCAGGAACTCATACTCATATACACCACGCCCGCCGGTCATCGATCTCAGCACCGTGCAGTAACCGTATAAACCTGTCATCGGGATCTCGGACTCTATCGTCTGCTTTCCGCCGCCGATAGGGTTCATACCGAGTACGCGTCCGCGTCTCTTGTTAAGATCACCCATAACATCTCCGGTGTACTCATCGGGAACTGTAACCTTAAGTGATGCTATAGGCTCTAAAAGAACAGGTCCGGCTTCCATGAAGCCTTTCTTGAACGCCTGTATCGTAGCCATCTTGAATGCCTGCTCGGATGAATCAACCGGATGATACGATCCATCGTAGAGTATAGCCTTAACGCCTACTACCGGATATGCTGCCATCGGTCCCTTAAGGACTGATTCCGCAAGTCCCTTCTCAACTGCAGGGCAGTAGTTCTTCGGAACCGCACCACCGACAACTATCTGTTCGAATTCATAAGCCTTCTCCATATCTCCGAGAGGCTCGAATTTCATCTTAACGTGACCGTACTGACCGTGTCCGCCCGACTGCTTCTTATACTTGGCATCAACATCGCTTGTCTTTCTGATAGTCTCGCGATATGCAACCTTGGGCTCCATAAGCTCTATCTCAACCTTATATTCGCTTAACAGCTTGCTGGCTACTATCTCAAGATGCTGATCTCCCATTCCGTAAATGAGTGTCTGCCTGTTCTCGGCATCATTTACGTTCTTAAGAGTCAGATCCTCATGCATCATCTTCTGGAGTGCGCTCGATATCTTGTCGATATCCCCCTTGTTCTTGGCCTTGTATCTCATAGCTGTATAAGGCTTGCTGATCTCGGTACGTGCATACTGTATCGTTGTAGCCTTCGTCGACAGGGTATCTCCGGTCCTTGCTGCGGTAAGTTTTGCTATCGCGCCTATATCACCGGCATGGAGTTCCTTTACTTCGATCGGCTTATTGCCGCGGAGAACGTACAGCTTACTTATCTTCTCCTCAACATCCTTGTCGTTGTTATACAGGACATCGTCTGCCTTTATAACACCCGAGCAGACCTTGATGAGTGAATACTTACCGATAAAGGGATCGACTATGGTCTTCCAGATGATCGCCGACTTGGGCTTGCTGAAATCATAATTGGCTTCGAATATCTCGTTTGTCTTTACATTTATTCCTGCAAGGCTCCTTGTATCGGGGCTCTTGAAGTATTTGATTATATCATCGATAAGAGTATACACACCCTGACATAATACCGACGATCCGCAGGTAACCGGAACGATGCTTCCGTCATTGATGTTGGCCTTAAGGGCAGCCCTTATCTCATCATCCGAGAAGGTCTCGCCGCCGAAGTACCTCTCCATGAATTCCTCACT
>JAEEGL015076631.1_pt1 | contig 23140 bp, 12 predicted proteins | sample 9134231 | NCBI WGS metagenome assembly JAEEGL01 (sample SAMN16246548, study PRJNA631951) | gut metagenome | biome: gut microbiome; feature: rumen; material: fiber-attached | host: Bos | place: Iran: Karaj | collected 2018-10
AAAGTTTCATTATATTCATTTAATTGTTTTAAAGTGTTATATTCAGGTAATTTTCTATTCCAAAACTCTTTAATATTTTTAAATATTCCTTTATTATAATAATTTCCAATTTGAGAATGTAATAATTTTTTTAATTCTTCTTTTGTAGTTAAATTTTTACAAATTAATAGCGAATGATATATCAATAATCCAAAAGCAAAAACTAAAACAAGCAAAACAAAAAATATAGATATTAAACATCCTATACAACGAATTAAAATTAGAGAAATCCATTTTTTATTATTATCTTTAATATTATTATTATCATCATTAAATTTAAAATATAATATTAAAATTCCAAAAAGTAATATATAAAAGCAATTTAAATTAATCAAAACTAAAGAAAAATAAAATAAAAAATAATTTCCTTTTCCAACACAATTTCCAATCCAAGGACAATGATGATCAAAATGTAAAATACAATTATCACATATTGAACAATGAGCTGATCTTAAAGGTTTAGTTATATTACATGTAAAACATATTCTTGTTTTAACATAATTTCCTTTATGAATAAATTTTATTTTGGTTTTATTACAATTATTTATTTGCTCATTTCTTTTTAATAGTCCTGGATCTGATAATCCACTTTTTAATGTTATTATTAAGAGAATTAGTAATATTAATAGTTCTATAATTATTGAAAATATGGAAAATTTTGTTTTTAGATACTTTTTTTATATAAATTTTTTATTATATAAAATTATTTTTACTTCATAATTTGTTGTAATAAAAAGAACGTTTGGAAATATAAATATTAGGGATGTTACTGTTAATGGAAATAGACTTTTTGGACCAGTTATACATTTACCTTTAAAAAAAAAAAAATTTGAACCTCTCCAATAGAGATACCTCTAATTTTATTATTTATTTTAATACTTTTTCTCTTTTTGTATTCATTTTTTTGGCTTTTAATTTTCAATTATTTATTCAATTATTATTTTATTCTTATTTTTAAATTAATTTTATAATAACATTAAATTAGCAATAAAAAAATGAAAGTGAATATATTTAAATTAATTAAAATAAAGGATTTTTCAAATAATAAAGTAAATTTTAATAATTAAATATATATATAAATAAAAAATGTTAAGAATATTAAAATACAAATTTTAAGAGCAATAAGAAATGTAATTATTTATATGTTAAAAAGATAAAAATATGAAAAATACTTAAATCCTTGAAAACTTTATTATCTTTATTAAAATTACAAGAAGATAACAAAAAAAATTTTCATACAAATTGGAAAAAAGAGTTATAGAAATCAAAAAAATGCTATATTAAAATAAAAATACAAATTATTATTCATTTTAGTATTTGTAAATTCAATTATAATATATTTAAATATTATGAATATTATCTTTTAACTATTATATATCGTTTAAATAGTCAATTTTTTACAATTAATTGAATTTTTTAAAACAATAACCTTATTACTTGAATTATTATAATTCACTAATTAAAACAATTTTATATTTTGAATTAATATCAAATAAGTTAAGCAATTCCAAGAAAATAACAAAAAAAAATTGTAAAAATCAATTTGGAGAAAATTTAAAAAATAAAGGTAATTCATAAATAAACTTCATATAAAATAATTTTTTATTAGGATATAAAATTTTTTATCTTCTGTAAATTCATTTTAACTGTTATATTCATAATTATAATTTATATTAAGAGATAATAACAATAATTTTTATTTATAAAAGAAGGATGTTCTCCTTTTTTTAAAAAGATATATCAATTAGAGTTTCTAAATAAGAATTTGTTATATAATCTACAGAAAAATTAATGAATTCATTTATTTACAATTTTATTATTTATTTTAAATTTAATTTTCCATTCCTATAAATTTTAAATTTATTAACTTTATTTTTTTAGTAATATCATTAATTATTTTTGTAAATTTAAAATCAATTTTTAATTGCTTTCCCTAAAATTTTCTTTAAAAAGATTCTTACTTAATTTTCTTTTTGGAAAAAAATACGAATATTCTTTTCAATGTCACATTTTTAAAAAAAGATTAAAAGTGAAATGTCTAATTTATATTTATGATTAAATGAAAAATAAGATAAAAATAATTATTGAAGATAATAAACTTAAATAAAAAATGAAAAATAATGAAGAAACAAAAAATAATATTAAAAGACCAATGAGTGGAATTTCTCATTCAAAATTATCTTTACAACAAAGTCCAAAAATTTCTTCAAAAAAATTTAGAAATATCATCATAGACTCACCAAATAACTTAAATAAGCTTTTTTCTTTAAGAGATATTAATATTCATAAAATTCAAAAAGGAACAGAATTACCAATTCAATATATGAGAAATAAAACTGAATTTGAAGATAATTACTTTAGCACAAAATTCAAAACTATAAATTCAGATAGTCGAAATATAAATCATAATATTAAACAAAATAAAACAGAAATCGAAATAGAAAATAAAAATAATAAAAGACCTCAATCAGCTAAAAATTTAAAAACAAAAAATAGAATAAAAAAAAACAAAGAAGAAAAAAAAATTCCTGAATTAGATTTAGAAAATTTAGAAAAAAAAAAAAAATCAAATAATGACGTATTTACTTTGCATAATTTAAGTGATAGATATTTACCAAAAAATTATAAGTATTATTTTCAATGTGTAACAAATCCAAATTTTTTTAAAAATAAAATTAATAATAAAATAAAAGAAAAAAGAAATAATCGTGGGTCAGTAAATTTACAAAATATAAAATTAAATAATTTAAAAAGTGATATTTTCATGCTAAAAGAAACAAAAGATCCAAAAGAAATAAATTATAATATTTTTCGAGAAAATCATAAAAAAAATATTATGTATCTTCAAAGCGATATTTTTAATACAAATAAAAATTTAACTGATTTTGAAAAAGAAAAAACAGGAGAAAAATTTTTATTTAATTCTCAATTATCAAAAAATAAATTTTCAAATATTGCAGAATCAAAAAGTGATTGGGAAGATAAAAAAATAAATATAATGAAAGCAATCAATAAATCAAGTGTTTCATATAATATTTTAAATTCTTCAAAAAAAAATTATATTAATCAAACAAATAAAGATGTTAAAACTTATAATAAAACCAAAGGAATTGATGAATTTGTTGATCTAACAAGAATTACTTCTTCAAATCCTAATTTAGATTTTCAAAATAAATTTAAGGAAAATCCTTTTACTTTTAGAAGAATTAGACAATTATGTTCTGATTTTATTGAAAGTTACAATCAAGGAAAAGCAATTTTAAAAAAACCTTTTCCTAAAGAAAAAGAGAATAAATAATTAATTTAAAAGTATTTATTTTATTTTTTTTAAAATTCCAATTAAAAAAATAATTTAATTTATTTTCATATCAATTTTTAATTGAATTTCCAAAAAACAAAAATAAATTTAAAATTAAATTAATCAATAAATAATATACATACTTTTACTTTTAACAAATTCGTAAAAAATTGAAAATTATATATATTTAAAGTTAAATTGTTGTAAGCAAAACAACAATGTTTAAATAACTTCATACTCTTAAATAATACTATATTCATCAAATAATTGTTGACAGTGTTCTAATCTTAAATAAGAAGAAGGAGACTTCTTCAAAAAAATTTTAAATAAATTTTTAATTTTATCAAATAAATTTATATTTTCTCCACAAATTTTTTCCATTTGATTTTTTGATTTATTTATAAGGTTAATTAATTGTTTTAATTTTTTTAAAAAATTTTTACCATATTTATCAATATTTACACTATACTCATTCGGGTATTTATTTTTTATAATTTGAATAATTTGATTATAAGAAGATGTATTATATTGATTGATTAAAATAATTTTACAAATTTCTTTTACAAATTCAATAGGGATTTTAATATTTCTATATAATTTATTAAAATTCTAAATAGTTATAAAAATATAGAAAAGATATGAATAAAATATTCTTACTTTATTTTTTAAAATTTCAGGTTGATGATTATGACAAATATTTTTAGTTTGAATTAATTTAAAGCAATGAAGTTTTTCATCATATTTAAATTTAATTCTAAAATTACAAGATTGATTATTTAGTCTTTTTATTTTTCTTTTTGACAATATTTCATAAAAAGAATATTTATCTTCTAAAAAGTCCAAATTAAAATAATCTTCTTCATTGGATTCAATAGTTTTTTTTTTTGAAATGCAACTACAAGAAAAAGTAATTATATTATTTTTTGATATTTGAATTCTTTTTAAATGATACTTTGTTAAAAAAATATAATCTTGAATAAAAGAACAAACTTCTTTTTTCGATAAAAAATTTGATTGAACTAATCTAAAAATATATTTTAATGTAATTTACCTTGTGTTATAATCATATATTTCTTTAAGTTCGTTTTCTAAAAAAAAATCTTGGAAATAATTATAAGTTGAAAATAAATTATTTATAATTTCAACTTTTTTATAATTTGTTTCTTTTCTTTCCATTTGAATATCTTTCTTTTTCAGAAATATTAATTTAAATTAACTATTTAATTTTTTTCTTTTATCAATTATTTTAAAAGATTTTTTATATTTTTAACCTTAATATAACCGAAAAATATTACGAAAGAAAATTTATAGATATTATTTTTAAAAGTTTTTTATTTTTAATATATCTTTTTACCAAAAATTAGAGCACTTTTAATTATAAAAAAATTATAATAACCTTCTTTAAATTTTTCTAATTAATTTTCATTTTTATTTTTCAATAAAATTTAACTAATATATCCCAATATCAATTCAATTTTTAATTATCAAATAATTACTATTTTTTATTTTTAAAAAGTCATTTAAAAAATGAATTTTTTAAATGAATTATTATAAATTGACTTTTTAAAATATGTTTGTCTGTATTTTTCTTTTTATACAATTAACGTTTTATAACATAAATTAAATTAAATAACTCTTTTTTATACTTAAACAAATAAAAATTATAAAAGATATGATAAAATATTCTTATTTCAATCATATTATATTATTTATTATTATCTTATTAATCAAATACACAAAAACTATTCTACTCCAAAATTAAAGAATTAACTTGTAAAAAATTGTAAATACAAAATAAAATTAATTTTCTAATTATATTAATTTATAAATAATCATTTATAATCTAGAAAAATAGCTTAATAAAAAAATTTTCAAAAATCCTTTCAAACAAAATTTTTAATAGGAACAAGCATTTCAGCAGAAAAAAAACTTCTTTCCAAAATTTCTTTACTTAAAAATTCCAAAGGAAATTCAACAATATGTCCTTTAATTTTATTATGATTTAAATTATATTTTTCAATCAATTTAACTAAATCTTCTTGAGAAAAATCTTTTCCACGAGGAATATCTTTAAAATAAGCAAATTTATCATCAGGATAACAATTAAATATATCTCTATAAATCAGAGTATTATTTTTAGCAGTATTATTAATTAAATCCCAAACTTCATCACTTAAAGGATCAATTAATAATTTAAAATTATTATCTTCTTCTTTTTCAATACCTAAATGTTCTTTCCATAAATTGATTCTTAAACTTTTTGCAAAATCTGAAGCTTTATAATTTTCACCATTCATAATTGAATTAAAATTTTCTCTTTCATTTTCATCTTTAAATAAAACTGCAAATTCAGAATCTCTATCACCAATCATTGATCTATCATTAATATTTGCACTTCCCATAATAACATATTTATCATCAACAATCATTAATTTAGAATGAATATATATTAATTCAGTAACTGGAATTCCGTTTAAAATATTATGATTTCTTAAAGAAAAAAAAGATATGTAATTTCTAAATAAATCTGGATTTTTTTCATCTAAAAATTCTCTTAATTTTTCAACTATACTTAAACCATTATTTCTTGAAATTGTTTTATAAGTAAATTTTAATATTACTTGTAATGTACTTGATTCATGAATACTTCCTGCAAAACCAGGTAATAAAGGAATAAAAATAAAAACTCTAAATTTTTTTTTTTCGAAATGAGCTTTTAATATTCTGTCTCTTATTTTCAAAGCTATTTCATTAATTATTAAATTTGATACTGAAGAACCATTTAAACTATATTCTTCATCAGTAAAACTTTTTGATATAAAAAATTGATTTTCAATATATATATAATATTCACTTTTTTCTATTAAATGATAATATGCATTTAATATTGAAGTTTCTGTTTTATTTAATCCTCCTGACCAATAACTTAAACTCCTTAAACATTGACATGTCATTTTTGTTTCACTTTTATTAAATTCTACTTGATAACTTTGTAAATTTATTTCATTTTGTATTTTATTTTCTTCATTATTTGATTTAAATATTTTAAATGATGATTTTAATTGTTTTTTAAATCCTGTCTTTAATAATTCATAATAATCAGTTTTTTTTTTCTTCTTTTCTTGACTGACATTATTTTGATTTACTGAAAGTGAATTTTGAAATTCTCTTAGCTTATTTACATCACTTTGAGTAAATGATTTTCTAATAAAATCAAAATTTGCTTCTTCATTATTTTTGTTTTCATCTACTCCAATTAAATTTAATCTATTATTATTATTATTATAATTTATTTCTAACATATTTGAATTTGTATTATTTGTTGTTAAATTACTATTATTTTCTTTAGATTCTTTTTGATAATTTTTATTTTCAAAAAATAAATGCTTTTTTTCTAAATTTTTTGGATTTTCTATCATATTTTTTTTTTCTCTTACCTTTCCCCATAAATTCAATTTTGCTTTTGGTTTTGGAGTATAAAGTTTATTTGAATTAGAATTATTTAAAAATAAATGATTTGTATTATTAGTATTTACATTATAATTGAAATTTCTATTGTTTTCATTTTTATTTCTTAAATTACTCATTCCATTAACAAGCGTTAAAGGATTATTATTTTTAAAATCAATATTATTAATTGAATTACTGGTGCTTCCTTCATTAATATTAAAACTTACATTTTTATTATTATTTGAAACATTTGAAACATTAGAAACATTATCTTTTAATAATCTTTTACTAGTTGTATTTTTAATAAAAGAATTACAATTATTATTCCCCTCATCCTTAAAAGAAAACTCATTATTATTTTGAATACTGTGAGCATCAGAATTATTAATTGTTTCAATATTATCACTTTTACTATTATTCTCAATAATAATACTAATGCTTTTATTAATATTCTCATTATCAATATTATTATTATTATTCAAATTATTAATATTAATATTATTATTATTATTATTATTGTTATTGTTATTAATATCATTATTTTTATCATTTGTTTCATTAATACTTTCTCTTTCTAAAACTTTCTTAATAGCATTACCTAAAAAACTTTTAAAAAAATGACTAGGTTTCCCAATAGTATAATGAGTTTTAATATTTGTAATTCCTTCTTCAGTTTCTCCGCTTTTACTATAATTCCATCTTTCAATAAAATGTCTTCCAACATCTAAAACAGCAGGACCTTGAATTAAACAATGAATATCATGCCAAGGCATTTTAACTGTATTTCTTTGAACACTTTCTTTTAAATATATATTTACATTTTCAAAATCTTTTATTCTTGCATTATTATAATCTATTCCTGGGAAATAATATATATTTTCTTCATTATTCGGTTCGATTATTGGATGACTATGATTATCATATCTTCCCCAGCATAAATCTAATCCTCCTACATAAGCATATTGTTGATCAATTATTACTAATTTTTCATGATGAGACCAAAGAATATCAAAACTTTTTTTTGGGTGTCTACAAACTTTTATATTCGGATGTAAATTAACTAAGAAAGTTTTTGAATGTTTTGAATTTAAATTTAATGCAAATGAAACTTCTTTAAATAATAATATATATACTTTAACTCCTTTTTCTGCTATTTTTTTTAATATATCACATAAACGAGAAATTTTTTCATTTGATAAATCTAAACTTTCACCATAATTTAAATTTTTATAATCATTTATATTAATTGGTCTTTGTAAGAATAATTCAGGACTTAACCACCAATCAGTTATATAAACAGTTTCTTTGGCTTTTAACAATTTATTTTTTAAATCGGAAAAATAATCTTTTCCATCAATAAACCAAACACATTTACATTTTTGTTTTTCTAAGCAAAAGCTATTGAAAATATTATCTTTAAAGTTATTTTTAATTTTATCAACTCTCCAAAAAATTTCATTAAACCATAAATCTCTTTGAAATTGTTCTTCAAAGAATAATTTTAATTTATGCATTGAATTTTTCAAAATAACCATATTTTTAACTTTTTTAATTTTAGTATTTTGATCAAACCAAAAAGCTCCTTTTCCAATTTTTGAACTAGAAGAATCTAAATAACATATCATATCAGTTTTTAATAAAAACCAATATCTTTTTCTTCCAGCACAACAAATTCCTTTTATAAAATGACATAAATCTATTAAAGTCATTTGACAAGTTGTATATTCTGCTTGTTTTAACATTTCTCCTTCTTTTGGTTTTAATCCATTATTAAATGATATAAATGAATGATTTGATATTTCAAAAAATTCTTTTATTGTATAATATGTATATAAAAATGAATTTATTATCATTTTAATAAATTCTGTTAATTTTTCTTTTGGTTCTTGCTTCATTTTAGTGAAATTCATTTTAAATATTTTGTAGAATATTTCTTTATAATTTTTAGGTAATGTTTTTTCTTTTTGTCTTCTTATTTGTAAATTATTTTTTTTAAAATATTTCTTTTTATTTAATGTTAAATAATGTTTTCTTGTTGGTAAAAGTTCCTCTATGAATGTTAATAAATTTCGAAATGATTTATATGTTTTTCTAACTTCCCAAGAATATTTTTTTTTATCTTTATAATACACAAATGGAATTATTATTATTTCTGTAGAAAATAAAGAATTTTCTTCTTCATAATAATCTAAACTTACGTCATGAGGGATTGGACGATTTTCTGATGATTCATATTCTATTATTTTCATGCTTAAAGGAATTGGAGTGTTTTGACGGGTTGGTAAATTGTCATTTAGGGGATTGTCTGTCATTATTATTTTTTTTATTTTTTTATTTGGAAAATATGTTTTTTCTTTAGGTTTTTTATTTTTAATCTTTTAAATTACTTCAGTTAAAAATATTAAATTCTTATTATAATTTTAAATTTCTAGTTAATTAAACACTCACCATATATTATTTTTATAGAAATATTATTTGGAATAATTGAAATACAAATGAAATAAATAAATGAAAAACAATCAAATTAAAATGAATTGTTTTATAAATATGATTAACATGAAAAAAAATAAAAAAATACTCAAAAGAAAATTGAATAATAAAACTATAAAAAAATACTCAATGAAATGTCTTTAATGAACAAAATGAGGCCTTACAAAGAATACAAAGAAAAACCATTAAATTTAAAATTGAAAGAGATATTAATTGTTTTTATATGACAAATTTTTGAATTTCAAAGAGAGGTAAAATATAGAAAAATTTAGATAATTAATAATTTAATATATGGAAGAATTAATAAATTTCATTAATGATTTTTTTAAATAAGAAGAATTTTATATAATTTAAAATAAATATTTCAATTTATAAATAATATCTAAAAATCTAAAAATCTATAAAAATTAAGAGCACAAGAATGAATATAATTCATATAAAAATTACAATAAAAAATTACCTTTTTAAAAGTAATATTTTAAAAATATTATTATAATAAATATACTATGTAAAAATCATAAAAAAATAAATTTCACCTTTTTTATCTAAGGTTTAAAAAAAATAAAAATAATTTTATATAAAATCATCATTATTTTGAACATTTTCATTAATTTTATCATCTTCTTTTTGTTCTTCTCTAACTTCTACTTTTTGATCTTCCTCATCTTCTTCTTTACCTTCTTCTTTTTGATCTTCCTCATCATTTTTTCCATATTCATTTTGAGCATTAATTAAACTAGTATTAATAGCAACTTTCGCTCTTTCAATAAATCTTTTTTCTTCCAATTCAATTTGATCTTGTTTTTTCTTTTTTTCAATCTCAGGAATAATAACACTAGAAACCAAATCTCTAATTCTAACATCATCTTTAACAAATTTATTTTCAATGGAATCAACAATTTTATTTAATTTATTAGCTTTAATTTCAATTTCCTTAATAACTTGTTTCTTACTAACTTTATTAACAGTATTAGTAAATAATGAATTAATATAAGAATCCATAGTAGCTTGATGAACTTCTTGAATTTCTCTTGCCATAATATCTTGTCTATCTCGTAAAATATTTTCTGCTTGTCTTCTTCCCATTTCCTCTGCTTCTCTTTTCCTTCTTTCATTCTCAGCCATCATTACAATAGCATTAATTTTTTGTTCTTCTTGAATTCTTATCATTTCCTTACTTAAATAATCCAGAGTCTTTGCAATATTATCACCTTGAATAGCATCAACTACACCATTAGTAAGTTTCTCTTTATAATTCTCAATAAGTTTCTCTTCTTCTTCACTTGCTCCAGCAGCTTTCCATTCATCTGCTCTTTTAAGTTCTCTAATAAGTTCGAAACGATTCTTCTTTCCTTCTTGCATAAGTAGTTGCTCTTTTCGACCACGAAGTAATCTCTGGAAAAGAAGAACATCTTCCAATATGAGATTCTTTTCAGGTATAGGTTCTGGTGGTTTATTCCTTTCTATACGTGCTCTTTCTTCTTCTTCAGCTTTTAATTTTCTAATTCTTTCTTCTTCTAATTTCTTCTGTTCTTGCTTTTGTATTGATGAAAATGCATCTCCTATTGCTTTTAAGTGAACTTTTTCTAATTTTGATAAAGAGTTATTATATTTTTTCTCCATTTTTGGCTTTGTTATACTCTTCATTGTTGTATTTGCTGTGGAACATACTTCACTTTCTATTTCACTTAACCCGTCATATGTATTTAAAGAATAAGAATTTAAAGAAAATTTAAATGGATGTCTATCTGGATTATGTCCATCTCTTGTTAATGGAGCATATACTTTAGAACCGAATGATGCATAATCTAATATTATATCTCTACCATTATTTCCTTTATTTGTTGCAAATTTATCTTTTAATTTAGATATATTACGTATAACTTTAACACGACGCTTACGTGATTTAATAATAAAAGCTTCAACTTCTTCATCTTTTTTTTCTTTTAATTTATCAATTTTTTCCAATCTCTTAATTTCTGTTTCTTTTTCTCTTTTTTCTAATAATTCTTGTAACATAAGTAATCTCTTATTATTAATTTCTTCCTTTTCTTTTTCTTTCAATCTCCATTCTCTAGTTTCTTGTTCATTAGTGAATTTATTTCTCAAATTGAAATTTGCTTCATCAGAAAGAGGAGGTAAAGCATCATTAAAAGTTCTTTTTTCTCTAGCTTTAGCAATAAGTTCCAAAGTATGCATATCTACAGGTAATCCATCACCATAATGTAAATCTTTCAATTCAAATATTTCTTGGAAAGAACCATCTTTTTTAATATTACCAAAGGAAGCAGGATGAGTTTGAGCTTCATTTTCTCTCATTAAAGTTTGGCAACCTATACTTCTTGTTTGGAAAATAATTTCTCTCTGTTTATTTGAAAGGAATTCACTTTGAGCTGCATCATATTGATTATTTGATGGAGAGAGAAGAGCATTTCCTTCTAAATTTGTTTTATCTTGAGTATGATCTGATATTAATTGACGTTTGGATTCATATCTATAATTTTTTATATATTAATTATTTACATTATTGGTGTAGAGTCTTCTTCTTTGTCTACTACTGCTTGCTTTATAAAGAGAGGACGCTTTGCACCTGAAACATATTCTTCAGGGGTTTCACGCATTGGACGCTTTAAAGCTGTTTCATAAGAGGACAAATACATTTTATTTATTATTTGTTAAGTTATTGGTTTATTAATTATTTTTTTATTTTGATTTAATTATTTTTTTGATTTATTTTTTTTTAATTTTGAAGAATTAAGTTTTGGTGATTTTATATTATTATTCTGTTTAGATTATTTTATTCAAACAATCTAATTTCATTAAGATAAAAATAAATTTATTTATTTTTTAATTTTTATTTCATTTTTTACAATTTAATTAATTCATATTATTCAAATACATTTAATAAAAGAATAAAAATTACCTTTTTAACTAAAACTTATAAAAATTTAAAAGAAAATAAATTAACAACAGTTAGGGCATTTTATTGTTTTCTTTTCATTATAATTTAAAAAAGAGCTTTGACTCTTTAAAATTAATTTATTATTATTGTCTTCTTTTAACCCTAATAATTTTTTAGAAATTGTAAAAAATAAATTTTCTATATTATCATATTGTTTGGCAGAAATTTCAATAATTTGAATATTTTCATATTCATTTTGAACAGAATTTAAAACATTTTCTCTTGAAAAAAATTTATCTTTAATATCAACTTTATTGATTAAAACAAAAATAGGAATATCTTCATTATTATTTTCTAATATCAAATTATTTTTATTTGAATATTTTTTAATTAAATTAATCCAATCAAGAATATTTTGATAACTTGAAATTGAGTCATAACTACAAATAATAATAAAAGCATCAGTAGATTGATATATATTTAAAGGAAGAATTTGAATTGTTTTTTCGTCTCCATTTGTATCCCATAAACAATAATTTATAATTTTTTCATCAAATTTAAATTCTTTAATGTAATTATCTACTCCTATAGTTGGAATGTAATTTGTTAAAAATTTATTTTTTGTAAATTGAGTTAAAATTGTTGTTTTCCCTACTTTATTATCTCCCAGAAATATTATTCTTTTTTCATTTTTAAGTAAGGATTTATTCATTTAAATCTATATTTTTTTACACAATTAATTTATTAAAAAATTTTTAAAATATATTTCTTTAAGGTGTATTATTAATGTTTTCTTAGAAGTATTAAAATTATATATGAAATATTATTGTTATAAATTCATAAAATATAATTATTGTGATGTTTTAGAAATATTATTCCATATAAAATAAAAAAATTTTTTTATTGAACGAAATAAAAAAAATTATTAATATAATAAAAAATTAAAAATTTTTTCCAAAAAATTTAAATCAATGTCCCAAGTATCAAATAATATCTATAGAAATTTTGGTAATATAATAATAAAAGAATCAAAGAGTAATTCTCTTTCTCCTGAAACAATAAAATTAAAAAGAATAGGAAATTATATATTATCAAACACAATAGGTACTGGAACATTTAGTAAAGTAAAACTAGGAATACATTTACCAACAAAGGAGAAAGTAGCAATTAAAATATTAGATAAAGATAAAATTAGAGATGAAAGTGACATAGAAAGAATAAGTAGAGAAATTCACATATTAAAAAATTTAAGACATAAAAACATAGTTCAATTATATGAAACAATAACAAGTGAGAATCACATATATATAATAATGGAATATGTAGATGGTAAAGATTTATTTCAATATATATATTCATTAAAAAGATTAAATGAAATAAAAGCAAGTTTCCTTTTCCGTCAATTAATATCAACTTTAGAATATATTCATAAATTAGGAATAGTACACAGAGATATTAAACCAGAAAATATATTATTAACAAAAGACCACAAAACAGTAAAATTAGTTGATTTTGGATTAAGTAATTCATATCAACATGGAAACTTAATTAAAACTGCTTGTGGAAGTCCTTGTTATGCTGCTCCAGAAATGATTAGTGGGAAAAAATATAATGGTTTATATTCTGATTTATGGGCTTGTGGAGTTGTTTTATATTGTATGCTTTGTGGGAAATTACCTTTTGATGATGAGAAAATTGATGTATTATATAAAAAAATTAAATCTGGAAATTACATTATTCCTAATTTTTTAAGTGATATTGCTCAGGATGTTATTAGAAAAATTTTAACTGTTAATCCTGAGAAAAGAATTAAATTAAAAGATTTGAAATTGCATCCTTTCTTTAATTTGGATAAATCTACTTTGGATATAGGAGTTTTTATAGGGGTTGATGATGTTTTCATTGATTATGATGTTATTAAAGAAATGAAAGATAAATTTTATGCAGATAAAGATTATATTACTAAAGAATATATTTGTGAACTTATATCACATAATTATTATAATTCTATCACTGCTATTTATTATCTTTTGATTAAAAACAAAGAAGAAAAAAAAAAAATTGAGAAAGAAAAAAGTGAAAAGGAAAAAAATGAAAGTGAAAGGAAAAAAGCAAATATTTTTTTGAATAATGTGAAAAAATTAACTTTTGAAAATTCAAGAAATTATAATAATCAAAATGGAAATAATGATAGCATAAATTTAAATAATTCAAATAATAGATATAATGTAGTTGTTATAAATAATTTTTTAGGAGAAACAAAAGAAAACAATAATTCAATTTCTCCTAAAAAAATAATCAAAAAATTAAATGAAAATAATGATTCTCAAAATAAAGCAACAAAAATAAATATTAATGATTTTATTTCAAATCACATGAAAAAACATAACAGTAGGAATTTATCAAGTTTAATATCTCAAAAAAATAAAACAGTTTCTTTAGGAACACCAATAATGAATAATACATTAATTAATAATACAACAAATGGAGAAAAAACTTTAAATATATATAAAGTAGGAATTAACAATAATGCTAAAAAGTATCTTTTTAATTCTCCAAATTCATCTGAAAAAAATTTAAAATTAGTTTTAAAAAACAATAAAAAAAAATATAAACCAGTGACATCAAATTTAAGTAGAAACATAAAAACAATTAATCAAGCAAAAACTCAAATTAAAAATGAGGGAAAATCAAAAAGAGATAATTTAACAAAATATGTAAATAAACTATATATTAAACAATTATTTGAAAATGAATCTTCATTTAATAATGAATCTAATATAAACAACGGAAGTAATAATCTAAATAATATATCTTTAAATCTTACAAATTATACTAGTAATACAAAGAAAAAAATATTTAATATGAAAAGTAATAGCTTAAATAAAAGACCTCTTAAAACAACTCAAAATACAAAACATCATTCTAAAAATTATTCTAATATTTCTGAATTGGAAAATTCTCAAAATAAAAATTATTTAAAATGTATTCCAAAAAATAATGGTGTTGAATTTAAGAAATTAAATCAATTTTTTAAGAATAAATTTAGTTTAAAAACTCAAAATAATTCAAAAGAAAAAGGAAATATATTAAAATATAATAATTTAAAAACAAGTTCTCCTAATAAAGAAATAGAAAAAAAATTAATAAAAAGAAATAAAAATAGTGATATTAATAAAAATAATAAAACAATTATGATTGAATTAAAATTTCAAAATCAACAAAATGGGAAAAAAAATAATTCATTGAATCAAAAAATAAACAACAAAAAAAATATTTTTACAAATTTAAATGGATTTGGAAATGTAAATTTTAACAATATTATAAGAAAAAATATTTCAAAAGATAAAAAACAAATTTTAAATCTTAAAAATTTTTCTATAAATCAACCTAAACAATTTAAATTTCATAGAGCTATTACTAATCATAATAGTAAAGATAAACCTAATCCTGTTTCAAATAAATCATCTTCTTTTAATAAGAATAATAACACTAATTCTTTATTGAAAAAAATTCCTAAAAAAAATTTGAGTATTAAAATATAAATTAATTAAATAATTTTTTTTTGATGTTTTTTTATTAAATGAAATTTTTTTTTACATTCAATTATTTCTATAATTTTTTAATACAAACAAAGAATAGAGTAAAAAAATAATTATTTATAACTCCTTCAAATGTCATAATTATTCTAATTATTATTATCATTTTCATTATTTATAGATTTAATTTTTCATTTGATTATGAATTTCTTTTTTTTAAATTATTCTACAAGAAAAATTTTCCTTAATTGTTTTCTATTTCTTTTAATTTTTGTTTTAAAGTTCAATTTTCTTTTTTTATTATTATAATAATTGTGAATTTCTCTTAATTTACTTTTCTCTTTTTTAACTCATTATTTAAATGTTTAATAATTTTTATATATTTATTAGTTTTATTTTATTGTCATTTAATTCTTTCATGTTAAGGAATAAAAATCAATATTATTTTTAATTAATTTATTTTCTATTTTTTCTTTATTTATCTTAAAATCTTAATTTTTATTTTTTTCATATTCAATATTTTTTTATATTGTTTTTTATTCCTTTCAATAAATTCTTCAGGAATATTTTTTTCAAGAATATTCTCTTCTTTTTCCTCAAATAATATATAATTATTATATTGTTTATAAGAACCAATTTCAGGAACAAATATTATTTAATTCTTTGAACTTTTTTTAAATTTCTTTGACTTTGAATTTATTTTTACAATTATATTTTCATTATTGAAAATCTCAAATTCCAACTATTTTATTTTCTCCTTTGGAATTATTGTTTCTAGTAAAATATCTTGACATATTTAATTTCAAATTTTTTAATTAAAAAAACTTAAAATAATCATTTTTTATTATTTTTTTAATAAAAAAAATGAACCCTAACACATCAATGATAATTGGAACTATTTTTTTTTTAATATTATGGTTGGTTTCTTCTTTTATTATAATGTTTAAAGTGACTAAAGGAGTAAACGATGCTCAATTGAGAAGTGAATATAGAGGAATGTCTTTTGGATTAACTTTTCTTGCTGCTTTTTGTATGTGGCTGATGTGGATTAGTGTTTTTATGCATCAAATGAATCCTTTAATTTCTCCTATTATTAAACCAGAAATTTAAATACTTATAAAAAAAATTAATTTAAATTAATTTGTATAATAATATTAAAAAATTTCAAAAAAGAAATATTTGTTTAATTTTTATTTATAATACATAATTTTTTTTATTCCCATTTTTTTGTGTTAAGACTTTTAACAGAATATTTACTTTTTTTAATTTATTTAATTTATTTATATTTTTTTTCAAATTCTTTGTCTTTCATTTTTTTTTTTTTTTTTTCAATTTCTTTTTGTTTTAATTCAATCATTAATCTTTCATTTTCCATTTTTCTTTTTTCTCTTTCAACATTTAACGATTTTTCCTTTTCAATGATTTTATTTTTCCATTTTAAAAAAAATATATTTTTCTCTTTATTTTTAATATTATTAGGAAGATTTTTCATTTCTTTAATAAACTCATTAGACATTTCTTTATAATTAATTGAATTTTTTTGATGTTTAAAACAATTCATCACAAAATCAATATTTTTTTTATCTAATTCTTCTTCTTCCTCAACTAATTCTTTATCTCTAATTGTTTCAATAGTTAATGTTTCAGTTGGCATTGTTGATTTATTATTTTCTAAATTTTGCTGATTTAGACTTAAATTTTCTTCTTTTAATTTATTTATATCTATAAATCCTTGACATATATTAAATAATAAATCATTATTTATTTCATAATTATCATAATTGAAATTGATCATTTTTAATATTTTTTTTTCTTTTTCTTTTTCTTCTTCTTGTTCTATTATTTCTATATTTTCATTATTTGGATTTATTGATTTTTCAAAGAAATTTAAAGCAAAAGGTGAAAAAGTTAAATAATTAATTTTATGCATTTCTCTTAAAAAATCATTTTCTTCTTCAAATAATTTTTCAGGATCTTCTTCTTTTTTATTATCATTATTAACTGATGAATTATTATTTTCTATTTTAGGAGGAAATTCAGTATAATCTTCAAGTATTAATTTACTTAAAAGAACATCATGCATAAATTTAATTGAATTTTCATCTTTTCTTGAATCTAATTCTTCTTTTAAAACATATAAATTTTTCTTATATAATTCTTCATCTTGTTCTTTTTCTGCATTTTCAAATAAATTATTAAAAAAAGAATTATCTTCTGTTATTTCTTTTTTTGGATCAAACATTTTTTTAATTTTTAAAAAATTTAATTTACAAGTAAAAAAAAAATATTTAATTAAATTGTTTAATGTCAGAAAGTGAAATAAAAAATGATAATAAAAATATTAATGATATAAAAATTGAAAATGAAGATAAAAAATTAGAAATTGAAATTATCGATAATAGTGATTTAAATTCAAATAATAAAAATGAAATAAAAAATAATAATTCAGATAAATTAAATTGTTTGAATGATTTGAATGATAAAAATTATTTACAAAAACAAAAAGAATTTAACAAGCTTTTATTAAATCAAAAAGGAAATAAAAATTTATCTTTAGATCAAAAAAATTTATTCGAAACTTTTGTTTTGTTTCAAAATTTTATAAATATGAATAAAATGAACAAACAAGATTTAAATCCAATAAAAAAATTAAATTTTGAAGATAATAATATAGAAAAAGAAGAAAATAAAAAAAAAATAAATGAAAAAGAAAATGAAAATGAAAATGAAAGTGAATCACCAAAACAAAGAAAAAAAATAAATAATTATGATGAAATTCCAATTAAACCATCAAATTTTTTGGAATTATTAGAAAAGACTTTAGCAAATGAGAAAGAAGAACAAAATTTTAATAATACAATTCCAAAAAAAAAAGTAATAAAAGTAAATTCAGATAATAAAAAAAAACAAATTCTTTTATCAAAGCCTTCAAAAAAAGAAAAAAAATATTCATATTATACTGATTATTTAGATGAAAAAGGTCATTTTTTAGAAGGAAAATATAATAAAAATACTCATCCAAAAAGTGGAAGAAATAAAAGTAGTAATTCAAATAAAAAAAATAGTTTTAGTGAAAATAAAAGTTTTTTTAGTGAAAATTTGGACTTAAAAATAAATCAAAAATCTTTAAAAATAATAAATGAAAATGAAGAAAATAAAAAAAATAATGAAAAAAAAATAAAAGAAATTACTGAAATTAATGAAATTAATGAAAATAATGAAAATAAAATAATTAAAAATAATGAAGAAATGAATATTGAAAAAAAAAAATTAATAAATAAAGAACATATAATAGAAAAAAAAATAGGAGAATTAAATAATGAATTAATAAAATACAAAGAAGAAAGAGCTAAAATAGATAGATTAAAAAATGAATATGAGCAATTACAATATGAATTAAATTTAGATATTGATGAATTTAATTCTAAAAAATTAGAATTTGAAAAATTTAGAGAAAATGAATTAAAAAAAATTGAAAAAGAAAAAAAAAATTTTAACTCATTAAAAATACAAAATCAACAATTAATCAATAATGCAAAAAAAGATAAAGAAACAATAGAATTATTAAAAAATCAAATATTAAAATTACAACAAGAATTAAAACAAAAAGAAATAAACAATAAATTAGTATATTCAAAAATGAAAAAAAAAATAGAAGATTCAAAAAAAAATTTAAGTACATTAGAAACAAATAATCACTCAAAAAAAATTATAGAAAATAGTTTAAATTCTGCAAAAACAAATTCAAAAACTCATTCTTCTTTTACAAAACAAATAATTAAAAATAGGAAAAAATTATCACAAGATGATACCATAGAATATAAAAAGAGAGATTTATTTAATGAAATAGATAATTCAAAACGTACTTTAACTAAAAATTATACAAATAATACAATTTTATCAAAAGGAAAATTAATTAAAGAAAAAAATAATAATTCCTCAAATTTATTAAAAGTAAGAAAAATAAATAATAATATTAACAACAATATAAATAGAACAAATCCAAATATAAAAATAAATAATTTATATAATTTAAAAAATGAAAATGAAACTGAAAGAATAAATAATTTTGATGTTTCAAATGAAGAAAATTTTGATTTTATAATTCCTGAAAAATATAAAGATGAATATTCAGAAATAATAAAAACAGTTTCTAATGAAGGAAAAACAATAAATTTATTTTCAAATAATAAAAGAGAAGTAATATTTAAAAGTGGAGTAAGAAAAGAAATTTTTATAGATGGATATCAAATAGTATACTTTAAGAATGGAGATTTAAAACAAACTTTTCCAAATGGAAAAAATGTTTATTATTTTAATAGTGCAAAAACAGTTCAAACGAGTTTTCCAAATGGACTTCAAGTTTTTAAATTTAATAATAATCAAATTGAAAAACATTTTCCTGATGGTCAAAAACAAATATCTTTTCCTGATGGTTCTTTTAAATATATTTTTCAAAATGGATTAGAAGAAACTCACTTTAATGATGGAACAGTTCAAAAAAATGATATTGATAATACTATTACTTTAGAATTTCAAGATGGAACAAAGGAAATTAAATATCCTGATGGAAGAGAAGAAAGAATTTTAGCCAACGGAAATGTTGAAATATTAAATAATAGTCAAAGTGAATTTGATGATAATAATGATAATATTAATAGTTACAATAATAAAAATATTAATTATAATGAATATAATGATAATATTAATTTTATTGATGATGGTAATATTAATTATAATGATAAAGAAAAAGAAGTTAATGTTATTGAAGATGATTTGAATGATAAAATTGAGGAAAATGAAGAAAAGACGAAATAAATATAAAATTTTTTTTAAATAAAATGTTTTATTTATAATTAATTTATTTTAGTTTTATATATTTGATTATTAAATTTTGAAAATGTTTTTTTTTTATTTGATTTAATTAAAGAAATCATTTAAAATAAATTTTAAAAAAATAAATTAAAATGAAAAGTAATTCAAATTTAAATAGTAGTGCAGGATTTCAAACGTTTAATAGGAAAAAAAATCCAAGAGATATGACAATTCAAGAATTAGATGAATACATAAGAAAAAATAGGCAAAAAAATTTTAATCCAACATATACAGAAAGTAAGTCTTTAAATTCAAGTTTTTCATCAAATAATCATTTTGGACTTTTTAATGAAAATAATGTAAATAAAAACAATAATTTTAATTCAGAAAATAGAAAAAGAACATCATCACTTATTCAAAACAACAAAAGTGAATTAAATGAAAAAGAAGAAAAAAAAGAAAATTATTATGAAAAAAATCCACCTCAAATATCAAATTTAATTCAAGATTTTGTGAAGAACAGTCCATTTTTAAAAAGTAATACTTCAAGTAGAACAAACACAATAAATAATGAAGAAAATAATGAAATAAATTATAAAAATAATCAATATTTAAATTATAGTCCAAATTCAGAAAATAATAAATTTAATAATACTTTTCAAGGAAATAATATATTTAAATATGATTCATTTCAAAAAAATAATAATGATTATATTAATAATGATAATTTAAATAATGAAAAATCTCTTCAAGAACAAATAAAGAATTTAATAAATGAAAATCAAATATTAAAAGAAAATTTAAATAATTTACAATCAGTTTTAGAATCAGAAAGAAATAATCGAGAATTAGAAAAAAAGAATTTAAATGAAGAAGAATTGAAAAAAAGAAATAATGAATTACAATTACAATTAAATATCCAAATTCAAAATATAAATTTATTAGAAAAAGAAAAAAATAGACATATTGAACAAAATGCAATTGATAAAGAAAATTTTTTAAATGAAATAAATTCTTTAAAAGAACAAATTCAAATTTTAAAAAATCAATATAAAGAAAAATGTGAAGAATCAGAAAAAATAAGAAATCAATTTGAAAATGAAAGGAGTGAAATGATTGAAACAATGAAGTCTCTTAGAGAAATAATTTTTCAAAAAGAAAATGAAAATAATGTTTTAATTGATAAATATGAAAAAGTTATTCAAAATCAAAAAATTCAAATTGATAATTTTTCTAACTCGATGATTAGTACAAATTCAAAAAAATCAAATCAAAATATTTCAAATAATAATATTTCTAAATTTCATAATTTTAAAAGACCAAAATCTTCAAAGAAAAATATAATAAATAAAAATGTTTTATCAAATCAAAAAGTTAATAATCAAAATTTAAAGAAAAATAAAAGAGATAAAACTCCAAAAAAAAATTCTTCTAAAAATAAAACAAAAAATAAAAATATTAATATTTCAGATCAAAATGATTATTTAAATGATAATAATAATTATATAAATAGTCCTGAAAATTTAAATTATATTAATCCAATTATATTAGGAGAATTAAATTCATTAAGAAGTGATTTTTCTGATTTAAATTCAAAAAATAATAATAATCAATTTTATTTTCATAATCAAGATAATGAAATTAATCAAGTTAATATTCAAAAAAATCAAGAATTATTAAATAAAATAAATGAAACTATTTTTAATTTAGAAAGAATTATTCCAGAATTAACAAGAGATTATAATAATATTATTTCTAGAATTAATTCTAACTTATTTCCTGAGGAAAATGCAACGTTAAAAAATAATTTAAAATTAATATCAAACGAAATTGAAAGTAATAGTTCCCAATTAAATGAATTAAAAATACAACAACAACAATTGTTAAAATTTATACTATCTCAAGGAGGAAATGTTAAATAGTTTTTTAAATTAGAATAATTATAAATATATAAAAAATAAATTTAAAAAAATTTTCTTGGTATTTTATTATCAAAATAAATGGAAACCTAAAATTATATCTATCAAACCTTACAAAATATTAAAAAAGAAATGGAAAAAAACTAAAAACTTTTAACATTTAATAATTATTTAGATATTCACTAATACATTACTTTATAATTCTTAATCATAAAATTGAATAATCATTGAAAATAATTGATATTGTTTAGAATTTCTTAAATAAAAGCATTAATCAATGAAAACAATAAAATTTTTTAAAATTTAATAACTTAAAAAAAATTTTTCTATTCATCTATCAATTATTCAAAAAAGATAAATAATTCAGTTATCACAAATAGAAAAAACAGCAATTTTCTCAAAAATTTTATTTGAAAATTTTTCAATATAGAAACTAAGATAATTTTCTTTTGAATATTCTTTAACATTATTATATAAAAGTGGAATGTTAACAGAGCAAGAATCATTAGATAGAAGTGATTCTCCATCATTAATAATAATATCATTGAAATAGACAATTGAATCTTCATTTCTTTCACATTTTAATTTTAATTTTTTAGGAAGATTAAAATCACATTTATTAACAATTCTAATTTCATAGTAAACCTTATTATTTATTATATCATTTATATTATAAGTAAAAGATTCT
>JAEEGL010125325.1_pt1 | contig 23139 bp, 15 predicted proteins | sample 9134231 | NCBI WGS metagenome assembly JAEEGL01 (sample SAMN16246548, study PRJNA631951) | gut metagenome | biome: gut microbiome; feature: rumen; material: fiber-attached | host: Bos | place: Iran: Karaj | collected 2018-10
ATTTCTTTTAAGTGTATTTCATGTCCGTTCAGGGACAAACTTTTCCGTTAGAATTGTAAATAGTTGCCCGAACACCCGAATATAGAAGAAGCGACACTTGGCATTTAGAAAATCATAATCTTATGCTATGTCAGCAGGTCCTTCTGGGGCTGCAAGCAGGGCGGGCCGGGGCTAGTATAGAGAGGGGCAAAAATACAATTTGCCAAAAATTGGAGTTATTTGCCAAGCCTAGTTTTGATGGAAAAAATTATGCTAAAATAACAGATGGAGAATATATTTTTGCTGGGGAGCAAATAATATGAGGGGAAAGAAACTTATACTGAGAGTATTGTTGACGGTTGCAATAGTTGCGGCGGTCTTATTTGTGCCACAATCAGTTTGTGCAAAGGAAAAGAAGCCGCCAGAAAAGAAAGCCGTAGGAATTAAAAAGGAAGAAGTACCTCTTGGCTTAGAGTCCGAAGAACAATTTCACGCGTACAAACGGGGGGTTGCAGTACTAGTAATAATATGTACATCTATGGTAGTTATTACAGTTGTGGCTAGCGTTAAAGAGAATCGGGACAAGGTAAAATACAATTAATTAACACGGGGGCATTATGTCTTTATGGAAAAAATATTTAGTTTCCTTGGAAAAGTAATAGTTGGTGTTGTAATTTTGGTATGTCTTTCGTTGGTAGCGCCACGTTTTATTGGCATGCAAGCTTATAATGTTATTTCGGGATCTATGGAGCCTACCATTTCAGTGGGCTCCATTGTTTACGTGAAGACAGCGGATTTTAAAGAACTTTCAAAGGGAGATATAATCGCTTTTGATTCAGGAGCCAGTGTGGTGACTCATCGAATCGTTTCAATTGATGAAAGCGATAAGCTTATCACCACCAAGGGTGACGCCAATGATGCTAACGATTTCATGCCTGTTGCCTACGTAAATGTTATAGGCAAGATTACCGCGCATTTGCCGCTGCTTGGATATGTGGCGGCAGCCATATCCACGACGTTGGGCAAGATTATTACCGGTGTTATTTTTATTGTGGGCGTTTTATTGTCTGGAGCGGGTGGAAGTAAGAAGCGTAAGGTTGAAACGCGCAAACAAGAAAATGAGAGCCCAACCAATAAGAAAAAGACTAATCCAAAAATAGTTCTTGCTATCGGATTGGTAATAGTTTTTGGAGCCCTTGGCGGTTTCCTGTACATCTACATGGATTATAATGGAAGCAACGAATTATATGATGATTTAAATGATTCATATGTTGAGACGGAAAAAGAAGTTCCATGGTATGAAATGGTTCAAGTTGATTTTGAGGATCTCAAGAAGATAAATCCTGATGTTATCGGGTGGATATATGTTGAGAATACAGATATTAGTTATCCTATAATGTATTCAGGAAATGATAGCACTTATCTTAGAACCACTATAGAAAAGCAACCTGCCACAGCGGGAAGTATTTTCCTTGAAGGGCTTAACAGGCCAGATTTCTCTGATAGCCATGACATTATATATGGCCACAACATGAGAAACCTATCAATGTTTGGAACCTTAAAGTTCTATAAGTCTGAACCAAACTATTTGGAGGAGCACAAGTATTTCCAAATATTGACTCCAGAAAAGAAGATGAGATTTGAGATTTTCACATACTTTGATACGGATGCTGCTTCTTGGGTATACACTTTGCCATATTCAGATAACAAGGATTTTGAAGACTTTATCGGTAAGCTTAAGAGTAACGCATACAAGGATATAGAGACCGAAAAAGAGGTTCATTCTTCTGATAAGGTTACTACATTGTCGACTTGTTCTACAACGGGACGTAGATTTACATTGCATGGATATCTGTGTGATGAGAGATAAGTAAAGAGATTATAAAAGGCTACAAGCTAGATTGCTTGTAGTCTTTTTTTACCTTATAGTAAATTGCTTTGCAATCTCCTATAAGGTAAAAAACACACTTCGTGTGAAAGATGTGTCTCGGCGGCAGTAGCAGATAATTAAGGCTATATTCTGAAAAAAGTGTGTAAAAAAACATATATTCAGTTTACTTTGATAGAATGAAAAAAGGAGGACAAAAAGCTAGGTTTTTCGCTGTTTTTATGCCCTAAAATCGTTATAAAACATAATTTTATCACAATTTGGCAAGAAAATGACACATTTGGCAAGAAATAGTTATAGAAATCCCTTACATATGCAGAACGTGGTGATATAATAACGTTATAAATAACGGGAAATAATATAAGGGTTTAATTTTTGGGAGTGAGATTATGTCTAAGAAAAAAGTTGAGAATTTATTAAAGGGAGTTGCTATAACTGGTGCTTCAGTTGGTGGAGCATCTATTCTTGGTGATGCAAATCTTGCTTATGCGGCAGAGCTTGGCGAGGAGCAAACAGCGGAAGCGACAGGAATGCTTACTGTTCAAGTGGCGCAAGAGCAGACTCAGCAAGTTGTACAGGAAACCGTTCAGCAGCAAGCTGCTCAGGAGACTGTTCAACAACAAGCGGTGCAGGAATCTGTTCAAGAATCAGTTCAGCAAAGTGTAGTGCAGGAAAATGCGCCACAAGAGACAGTACAAGAAAGTGCTCCTCAAGAAAACGTTGCACAAGAGATGGCTCAGGAGGGTGCGCCTCAAGAAAACATTGCACAAGAGACGGCTCAGGTGGGAGCTCCTCAAGCTGCAGTTGATAATGCGGCAGAGCAAAATGTTGCACAGGAGCAGATTGAACTAGATACTGCGAGTATTGCAGAAAACCTAGACAATCAATATGGAGATATTCCAGCTGTATCTGAGATTACTGCTCAATCTACTGTTGCTAGCACTTCGGTATCGACACTTACTTCAGAAATAACTAAAGCATCTGAAATCGCGCAAGCATCACTTTCTGTTGAAGAGGAATCAATTGCATCAACATCTACATCAGCTGCTAGCTCACTTGCAGAAGAAGACGATAATATTGCATCAACATCTTCTGAGAATGCTGGTTCGTTGGCATTTGAAAATTATGTTGTAGCTGCTGGAAAATCAGCGGCTGCTAGTGATTATTATTCTGCATCTACTTCATTTTCAGAGGCAGGTCTTGAGGACGAATATCTCGAGAATCTTATGAAGGAAATTGAAGAGGCAAAAGTTGAGTTAGAACGAGTTCACGACGCTGCGCGTTCCCGCAATGAAGGTTTAAATCATGATAGCAGATCAAATAACTATTATGGATATGGAGATAAGCTTGCTAATCTCCTTATTAAGTATGCCTTCTATCAGGAAGGATATGTAGGCGAGATTCTTTACAGTGATTGGGATAGTTCAAACTATAGTCAAAACTGCGTAAAGGTAGCTTATCTAGATTCTTCAGGAAATGAAAAGTATGCATATTTTGATTATGTAACTGTTGATAAGGTTGGAAATGCCTTGGTACCAGGTATTACTAATAATGGTAATCAGCATGATAATCCAAATGTAGTTGATGGTATCATGGTTGTTAAGAAAACCGTACAATACACCGACGCTTCAGGCAATGAATTGACATATAAGTATGTAACTGAAAAGGATGAAAACGGTCAGGACGTTCAGGTATGCAAGTATTATGTAAATAATAATGAGCTTATTGAGGGCGTCGATATTCACGTTAATGAAGATGGCAGTTTTGTCATCGGCGATCCTGAAAAGCAAGTTCAGGATGGATACTGGGGAACTTATGTAGATGATAAAGAAACAAGATTTCATGATCTCGGTTATTATACTACCGCTGATAATACATGGAATTACTCAAATTCATTTAGAGGTGTTGTTAGAAATAATGTTGATTCTAATCTTGGTATAATATCTAGAAATAGCAACAATCAAATGACATATAAGGTGTTGATGGATGAAAAAGGCAATACAGTCCAGGTGGCATCGAACTATACAGCAAGTAGAGGCAATTATACTAATATTAAAATTGGTAGTAAAACATTTTTCTATGATTCAGCAAGTCTTGTTAAGAACGATAATGGTTCTTACATGCTTACAGTTAGAGAAGATGTAAATGGCCAAGCTAGTAATTACGAGACAAGAATTATTCTATACACATCGGCAAATACTTTTACACCTAGATTTGTCGCAAAGGGTAAGGAAAGCACAGACGTTTACTACAACAGAAACAATGAAGAGATGTATGGTAACTTCCGCGAGAAGGGGTATGTATACTTTTCGATTGATGATTTCAACAAAGGAAATGATGACTATCATGAGGCGAGAAGTGAAGTTACATCTCTTTCAGGAAGATTAAGCGATGTTGTTTCACAGTCTGAGTCTATGTCAGATTCAGTGGCTATAAGTGAGAAGGCTTCAGAAAGCCAGTCTGCGGCACGAAGTGAGTCAATTTCGGATAGTGCAAAACAATCAGAATCAACTTCACAGTCTAGGGCTGAATCCCTTAGTGAAAGTGCAAAGGCAAGTAGCTCTATGTCACAAAGCATTAGTGAGTCTCTTAGTGAAAGTCTTTCACAGTATGAGAGCGAGCTTCATTCGATTAGCCAGAGCATAGCTCAATCTGAGTCAGAAAGTGCATCTATAAGTGCTGCTGTATCAGAAAGTGTAAGTACATCAGCAAGCGAGAGCTTGTCAACTAAGGCAAGTGAATCATTAAGTACAAGTGAATCAGCAAGCTTAAGTACATCAGCAAGTTTGAGTGGATCAGCAAGTACAAGCGAGTCATTAAGTGAATCAACCAGTGAGTCGCTAAGCACATCAACAAGTGAATCAGAAAGCACAAGTACCAGTGAGTCATTGAGTACATCAACAAGTATAAGTGATTCGGCAAGCACAAGTACAAGTGAATCATTGAGTACATCGACGAGCATAAGTGAATCAGCAAGTACAAGTACCAGCGAGTCATTGAGCACATCGACGAGCATAAGTGAATCAGCAAGTACAAGTACCAGTGAGTCATTGAGTACATCGACGAGCATAAGTGATTCAGCAAGTACAAGCACAAGTGAGTCATTAAGTACATCAACAAGTATAAGTGAATCAGCTAGTACAAGTACTAGCGAGTCATTGAGCACATCGACAAGTGAGTCACTGAGCACATCGACAAGCGAATCACTGAGTACCTCAACAAGCGAATCGCTGAGCACATCAACAAGCATAAGTGAATCGGCAAGTACAAGTGCAAGTGAATCGCTGAGCACAAGTACAAGTGAGTCACTAAGTACAAGCACAAGTGAGTCACTAAGTACAAGCACCAGTGAGTCACTGAGTACATCGACAAGCGAATCGCTGAGTACATCAACAAGCATAAGTGAATCAGCAAGTACAAGTACCAGTGAGTCAGTAAGTACATCAACAAGTGAATCGCTGAGCACGAGCACCAGCGAGTCATTGAGTACATCAACAAGTGAATCACTAAGTGAATCAACAAGTGAATCGCTGAGCACATCAACAAGCATAAGTGATTCAGCAAGTACAAGTGAGTCACTAAGTACAAGCACCAGTGAATCACTAAGTACATCAACAAGCGAATCACTGAGCACAAGCACCAGCGAGTCACTAAGTACAAGCACCAGTGAATCACTAAGTACATCAACAAGCGAATCACTGAGCACAAGTACAAGTGAATCACTAAGTACATCAACAAGTGAATCACTGAGCACGAGCACCAGTGAGTCGCTAAGCACATCGACAAGTGAATCACTGAGCACAAGCACCAGTGAGTCACTAAGTACATCAACAAGTGAGTCATTAAGTACATCTACAAGTGAGTCGCTAAGCACATCGACAAGCGAATCACTGAGTACTTCAACTAGCGAATCGTTGAGCACAAGTATAAGCGAGTCACTGAGTACATCAACAAGTGAATCGTTAAGTGAATCAACAAGTGAATCGTTGAGCACAAGCACCAGTGAATCACTAAGCACAAGCACCAGTGAGTCACTAAGTACATCAACAAGCGAATCACTGAGCACAAGCACAAGCGAGTCACTAAGTACAAGCACCAGTGAGTCACTAAGTACAAGCACCAGTGAATCATTGAGCACAAGTACAAGTGAATCACTAAGTACATCAACAAGTGACTCACTGAGCACGAGCACCAGTGAGTCGCTAAGCACATCGACAAGTGAATCACTGAGCACAAGCACCAGTGAGTCACTAAGTACAAGCACCAGTGAATCATTGAGTACAAGCACCAGTGAGTCACTAAGTACATCAACAAGTGAATCACTAAGCACAAGCACCAGTGAATCACTAAGCACATCGACAAGTGAGTCACTGAGCACATCGACAAGCGAATCACTGAGCACAAGCACCAGCGAGTCGTTGAGTACCTCAACAAGTGAATCGTTGAGCACAAGTACAAGTGAGTCATTGAGTACCTCAACCAGTGAGTCATTGAGCACAAGCATCAGTGAATCACTAAGTGCCTCAACCAGTGAATCACTAAGTACATCTACAAGTGAGTCGCTAAGTGCCTCAACAAGCGAATCACTAAGCACTTCAGCAAGCATTAGTGAATCATTAAGTACATCTGCATCAATAAGTGAGAGTGCTTCGCTTTCAACAAGTGCTAGTATGTCACTCAGTGTAAGCTTAAGTCTATCTGAGAGTATGAGTGCATCTGCAAGCACAAGAGTGAGTGAGTCATTAAGCACAAGCTTGAGTGAATCACTAAGTACATCAACAAGCTTAAGCGATTCAGCAAGCACAAGTACAAGTGAATCACTGAGCATCTCAACAAGCTTGAGCGATTCAGCAAGCACTAGTACAAGTGCATCACTAAGTGCATCAACAAGCTTGAGTGAATCTGCATCAACAAGTGCTTCAATGTCTGAATCTCAGGCTAATGAAAATAATGTTGGCGAACCATCAACTCCAGTATCTGCAACAGAGACAAGCTATCCTGCTGGAACTATTCAACCAACTCCGGTAGTGGAAGCTCAGGTTCCAACTTCATTCAACGAGGTTGTAGCGGAAGATAACAATACTAGAGTGACTTCGTTTAAAGAGGTTGATGACAATGGTATTGTTCAGGATGATTATGTACCTCTTGCAGTTAAGCTAGACGATGATATAACAGCAGATGATTCTGTTGCAATTGAAGATGAGGAAGCTCCTCTTGGCGTTGCAAAGAGTGGTCTCGGCGGACGTGTATGGTGGTATTGGATCCTTATCATCATAAGCGCGATTTCCGGAAAGGTTGCAAAGGATAAGAGAGACAGCAAAGAGAAGGAAGTCGAGACAGAAAAGTAAAATAATACAGACGTTAAATAGTTGCACTATTTAGCGTCTGTTGTGTTATTATTAGATAAAAGACAGAAATATATTACATTGAGGAGGGTTGTATGAATAAGTTCGCAAAGAGGTCGCTAGAATGTCTGGCGGTGCTGTTAATTACGTTTATCATTGTGCTTTCGAGTCCATTTAATCCATGGAAGGAAGTTACATTGACAGCAGTACAGACAGATATTCTCAATATTGCGCATCAGATTAGGGAAGGATTTTTGGCATACGTGGAGGTTGATGGTAATTATGGACCTGTTTTGTATGAGTTCTATGGACTGGGCTATTTACCTACAGATGGTCATATAGTGCATCTTATCATGGAATCAGTTTTACTATTCGTAACAGTTCTCTTCCTATATAAAACGGCAAAGCTTTATACATCTGAAATATTTGCATTGGTTTGTGCAGCAGGTATCACTATTTTTAAATGGGGAATGCTTACTCATGCCGGTGCAGAAGAGATGATGTTTTTTATTCTATCATTAACTGGCTATCACATCGCGCGTCAATTGAAGTATGGCTTTTTGTCGCATCATTCATACTTGCTAGCGATTGATTTGGGATTGGTATTTTTCCTTCAGCCTGGTTATGTATTCTTCTGGGTGGCTTTGATAATATTCTTTGCAATCAAATTCAAATTAGATGGGGTGCAAGGTAAGAAGTACAGAGCTTTTTATATCTCTACTTTGGAGGGGCTAGCCACCGTTGCTATTCCAATGGGATTGTATCTGTGGTATTTCAAAAATGCAGAGGCATTTTGGCGCAAAGTTGTAGAATACAATATGAATAATTTGGGAGGAGTGTTAGAAGGACTAAAGATTATATGGGCGACTCCTTGGATTATTCTTGTGGTAGTTTTGGTTGTAGTTATAGTAGTCAAGCTCATAGATGGTGAAAAAATATCAGATCTGTGCTGTTGGCTTGGAATCATGATAGTTGCTTTCTTTGTTATTGCTATGCAGGGCGACAACTACGAATCATTCCGAGAGTTATCTAAGGCTCTTTATATTGTTCCAGCTGCCAGTGCATTTTCACTTATAGACAAGCCGCTAGGCTTAACTGTTGAGGAACGGAAATTTTAGTCTCATATTGCCTAGTTAGTTATTTATACTAGCTAGGCTCTTTTGATTGGAGAAAAAGAATGGACAATATTAAGGTTCTATTTTTAACAGATGATATAACTAAATTTCAAGCAGATTATCCCGATGAAATAAAGGTTTTGACGTGGAACGAAAAGTTCCTTAAGGCAAAGGATTACATTGATATTTTGGTAATAGATAGAAGCATCACAGACGAAGAGGCGGATGCTTTGTTTAACATTACAAGAGCCTACACAGTATTTTATCTTGAGGAGGCTAGATTAGATAACAATACAAGGCGTTTTATATCAAGACGCATGGGAAAGGCCATGAACCTTGAAGCATTGAAGATTCTTATTAGTCTAAAGGGCAAGGACTATTATCAACAGCCATATGGTGAAAAAGCAAATCCGAAAGACATAGGAATTGCTCAAGGTTTTGATGGCACAATAAAGTGGAATGGACAGTATAGCGTTGAATTAGAAGGCGACTATGGTCCTAACTTTAATCAAATCGTATTTTGGAAGTACAACATTCCCGTTGCCAAGGGACAGTCTCTTGATTTATGGCTAGAGTACACCAAGGATGATTCGGTGGAGGTGGTACTTGAAATTAGAAAGATTACATCCGGAAGTATTTCGGACATTTCTAATATATGGACCTACACTGAAATCGAAATGCAGGACGAGATATGTATAGAGAACAATGATGATGTTGATGGAACCTTGTTTGTATCTTTGAATGCTAGAGGAAGTGGTAGGCTAAATGTTATCGCGCTTCATGACAGACATTCAAGGCGAGGAGTAGGAACCTTTTTAGTTGGTGGTGAGCGATATGTTACTTCCGAAAGAGAAGAGATTTTTGCATACTTTGATCCAGGTGATATGAAGCCACCTCTTGCAGTTTATTTTTCGGGTTACAAAACCCAAGAGGGATTCGAAGGATATTACATGATGCGCAAGATGGGATGTCCTTTCCTATTAATAGCAGAGCAGCGATTTGAAGGTGGAGGATTTTACCTTGGCACACCTGAATACGAAAAGCTCATGGTAGATATAATAGGAAAGTATTTGGATGCGCTGGGTTTTTATCCTGAACAACTAATTCTTTCTGGAATTTCCATGGGTACAATTGGTTCCTTATATTACGGCTGTGACTTTAGGCCACACGCTTTGATACTGGGCAAGCCATTGGCTAGCCTTGGTGATATAGCAGCGAATGAAAGGTTAAAGCGACCTGCAGGATTTCCTACTTCACTTGATTTGCTGCACCACTATGCAGGTGGAATGGATACAGACAGTATAGACAAGCTTAATGACAGAGTCTGGAGCAAGATTCGTGCCACAGACTTTGGGCATACCAAATTTATAGTTTCATATATGTTTGAGGATGACTACGACAAAACAGCCTATGACAAGCTGCTATCAGAATTGAATTCCGCTGGTGTTCAAGTTTATGGCAAGGGATTGCATGGTAGGCATAATGATAACACCGCAGGAATAGGCGCTTGGTTCAAGGGACAATATGATCGAATATTAAAAGACGATTTTGATAGATAAATAACGAATTATATATGTGAATATCCTGTGTAAAAAATCGCAGATATTGTGTTGGAATGAACTGATTGACAGTATTGACCACAATATCTGTGATTTTTTTGTGATTGTGGCAAGAAATGGATGGAATTGGCAAAAAGTTATAAAAGTGGACATTAATTGTTCATAAAAAATTTCTATACTGACCTCACAAAATCATAAATCAATCCCGATAACTAATATAAGTTAAAGGTGGTAGATTAAAATGCAGGAGAATAAAAGCTGCATTTAATCCTATTAAGTAGGAGTGAGAGTATGAGTAAGAGATCAGTTGAAAATTTATTAAAAGGTGTAGTAATTACAGGTACAGCAGTTGGTGGCGCATCCTTGATGGGGGATGCCAAGATTGCATACGCAGAAGCGCTTGAGCTAGATGTGGCTGAAATTGTAACTCCACCAGTAGCAGTAGAAACAAATGCACCTGCAGCAGTAGAAGCACCTGCAGTAGTAGAGACACCAGTGGCAGAGGCACCTACAGTAGTAGAGACACCAGTGGTAGAGGCACCTGCAGTAGTTGAGACACCAGTGGTAGAGGCACCAGTGGTAGAGGCACCAGTAGCAGAACAGCCAGCAGTAGAAGCTCCAAATCTTCTTTTTGCAAATGCAGCTCCAGCTGCTCAAACAAATGAAGTTCCAATAGAAGCGCCAGCAGCGGCAGAAAGTCAATCAAGTGAGGCACCAGTCGCACCTACAACAAGCATGACAGACGAAGAAGAGTATGCTGCATTTTTAGAATCAGTATCAGAGGAAGATATTCTTCTTGCTTCTACATCTGAATACAATTCAACTAGTCAATATCAAGCAAGCGAAAGCATGGCCGCAGCATTAGCGTCAGCTGAGACACAATATACAGCTGCATCTGAAACATACCATAACTCAGGTTATGATACAGAGGGCTTAGCAGAGCAGGAAGAAATAGTTAAATCTTATCAAGATGCTGAACGAATTGCTCGTGAAGCAGCAGCAGAGCAGCAAGTGGCTCTTACATCATCTAATTATTACAATAAGAATGTTGCAAGAGGTCTTGCACAGGAAATGATAAAGTATAGATTGTTACAGGAAGGGCTTGTTAATTCTGCAAATCTTAAGAACATTAAGATGGAGTGGGTTGGCAGTCAGTACGAATCTAAATATCTTCTTGTTCAGTATTTAGATAACAATCTTGTATATCACGAAGAATATTATGACTATGTAACATGTGATGCCGAGGGCAATTCTTTATATAGATGGGAGATGCCTCAAGAAATATTGAATGGTGTAAAGGTTAGCGGTGAAGATAATCCGCTTAACGTTGCAGGCATCAACGTTGTAAAGAAAAACTACGAATTTACAGATCAGATATTGCTTAAAGATGCTGGAACAGCAAGAGAAAGAGAATTCCAATATATACTTAAACATACTGATGATGCTGGAAAGACTACAGAATACAAAGGCTCTCGTTACGTAGTTAATATGATAGCGGTTGATGGACATTATAAGGGTGGCAATTACTATACGACAGAAGCCTATACAACAGATGTAACACTACGTTCTGAATTGCCATCAACTATCAGCAGCTTGGCTAGCACAATTGCAAGCATACAGAGTCAGCAGGTTGATTTTATACAGAGTGTGCTTGATAGTATCGCATTTTCACAGTCGGCAAATACTCTAAGGTCAGAGTCTTTGAGCACACGCGCTGTTGAATCTGCAGCTGCTAGCACATCAAAGAGCGAAAGCATTATTGCATCACAGCACGAATCATTAAGCACAAGCGCATCAGAAGCAGCTAGTCTTGCGGCAGCATCAAGCGAATCATATGAGACATCAGAAGTATATTATGGATATGAAGCGGATGATTCTTATGAATCAATTACTTCAGTGCTTACAGCATCCACATCGCAGACAGCTGAGGTCGCAGCTACAACAACACAGGCAACTGCAGCATCTTCATCACCAACTAAAGTTGCAATAGATAAGGCAGATGAAGTTGCACCAGCAGTCGAAGTGGCAGCTCCAGTTCAGGAGGATGTAGCATTTGCTCCAATTTCTGAAAATCCTATTCCGCTGGCAGTTGTTGATGTTGAGGAGACTGAGGCTCCAACCATATTGGCTAACAGTGTTGTGGATGCAGAAAAGACAGCGACTATTTCGGATGAAGATACTGCAAGAATTGGTGGAAGTCCGATGGAAATAGCTAAGAGAGAGGCTATAGTTGTATCAGGTGGATTGCTAGCAGCAGTGGCAGCCACATTTAAAGTTCATTTAGACGTTAAGCGAATACGCAGAAATAAATAATCTTCATACTCATTGTTGAAAATAGTATCCAGCCCATTCTGGATACTATTTTCATGTGCGCTCAAAGGTACTTTTTCATATATTAATAATTAATAGTAACTATGGAGCGGTTCGAGGACATAAAAAATTCATAATTGATAACTATACTTAAAATACGATAAAGGTAAAAATCTTTAGTTGAATATAGGAAAAACGATGACTTCTTGTTTTGCTGAGTAGATTTGGTGGGGATATTTACAGTGTGAGTTTTGGAGGAGAGTTGGTATGGCAAGTAAGAAAGTACATAGTCTGATAAAGGGTATTGCAGTTACAGGTACGGCGGTATCTGGTGCATCATCACTGGGAGATGCAAATTTGGCATTTGCGCAGGATGTAGAAGCAACGGAGGAAGCGGAACTTGTGGTGCCGGTGCAGGAAGCTACATTGGATTTAACCACTCATGAGATGGAGGTGGTTTCAGAAGCTGCGCCATCAGATAATCCAGTTGTTCCGGTAGGAGCAGGTGAAGCGGCGGCAGGAGTTGAGGTTGTAGTCGATAGCCAACCAGGGGTCGCTAATGCTGATGTACAGCTGCAGGTATCTGAAGGTGTTGGAGCTGTAGCTCCTTCAGCAGAGAATATAAATAATCAACTGGGTGCGGTTCAAGAAAATGTAGTGGTAGATGAAGGTACTGCCATAGCAGCCGCAGAGCAGGTGCAGCCTGCTCAGATGACTATTGAGGAAGAAGAAACTTGGCTTGCATCAACTTCTGAAGCAGCAGAAGCTCAATATAACAGTGAAAGCACAAGTTATGCTAGCGCTGTATCGGAGGCGGAGAGTGCATATGCTTCTGAGAGTGCGGCTTATACTGAAGCGGGCTATGATTCTAAAGAGTTAATAGAAGCAAGAGCAGATGTTGATGCCAAGCTGAAGGTGGAGGACGAGGTTAGAACTTCCATTGCTGATAAAAATCAAAAGCTTAATTCGGGCAATTACTATACAACTGTCGGAAGACCTTTGGCAGTTGCTATGATAAAGTTCAAGTTGATACTGGACGGAACGCTTGATGATAATACTGCCTCAACTTTCGAGGCTAAGTGGGATAATCGTGGTGCTTATCAAGATAAAAACTGCAAGATAACATACACAGACACCAATGGTGTTTTCCACACAGAATACTATGATTATGTAACCATAGATGAAAATGGTGATTCCTTATTCAAGACTGTCGGGGCCAACGGAAAGCTTACCGACTATGACGATATCGCAAAGAACGTTGATGGTATCAACGTACTTGAGAAAGAAAATATCAACACTAATCCTAATGGTCAGGCAAAGTTTAATTCCAAGGGGCAGGATTGGTATAAGAAGGAAGACTATCTCAAAGATATAGGTCTGTGGGATGCTTTAAGTGCATCAATTGTAAGCTTGGCAGAAAAGGTAGAGCAAGCCATAACAGCCCAGGATGAGTTTGTGGATTCGGCTACTGCTAGTCAAATAGCTTCCCAGAGCACCGCTGAATATAGAGCGGAATCATTAACTGCTCGAATGCATTCTGAGAGTGTGGTTAAATCACAAAGTATTGCTGACTCAGAGCTAGTAAGTATTTCGGAATCTCACAGTTTGGTTAATTCGATGGCTCTTAGCGAGATTGAATCTACAGCAACAAGCTTTTCAGAGTCATTTAGCGAGTCTGCTGCTAGTGAATCCATAGCTGTTGCAGCGGCTATAGCAAACGTTGCACCTGCCCATATATCTGTTTCTCAGGTTCCTCTTTCAGTAGTACACAATGAGCATGAGGAGAATGATAATCATATTCAGCAGCAGGAACAGGAGCAGGCTCAGACTCAATATCAAGAAGCGGTGGCCAACAATAGAGGTAATGGCGTATCTACAAATCAAGCTACTGGGCAACAGGAGATTCAACAGCAGGCAGAGCTTACAATCGCTGATACAGCAGAAAATATGGCATCCTTACATCAGAATCAATCTATGGATACTGTTACTGTTGGAGATGAGGATAGCGCTAAATATGGTGAGGCGAAGGAGGTTTCATCTTCCGTTGGACGGAGAGTGCTTCCAGTACTTGCTGCCATAGCAGCTTTCTTTGGAGTTGGAAAGGTTAAAAAGGAAAAAAAGGATTTGGAGAACAATAGCTAGTTTAGTAACGTTGTGATACAATTTTTAGAGGGGATAATACACAAAATATTGGGGCGGAGATTTGAAACAAAAATATTTTCCTAAAACACTAATTCAAAAATTATTGTTTTCTCTAATAATAATGGCGGCTTATCTTATAGGAAGAGAGTTGCCTCTTTATGGTGTGGATTTGGCGGCTTACGACGCTTTTCGTGATGCCACAGACGATCTAATCATGCAGACAATAGGTGGAGATAGATACAAGACAAGTGTATTGGCTCTTGGTATATCTCCATTTATGTTTTCTACCCTTTTAATCCAGATGGGTGTTGCAGTTAAAAATGCTGATAGCAAATCCCATACTTCTCCTAGAAAGGTCACAATAGCCACTCTTGTTATGATGTTTATGTGGGCATCTGTTCAGGCATATTTCACTACAGAATCTACTTTCTATGTCTATCAGGGGGGATGGGAGCTGGTGCTCGCCAAGATTATATCTGGTATAGAACTGGTTACAGGTGCCTTTGTAATTTTATGGTTGGCTACAAGAAATGGTAAATACGGTATTGGCGGTCAGACTGTCTTAATTTATGTAAACATCCTTGATAGCGTTGTAAATACAGTGCGCTACGCCGAAATGGATCAACTGAAAATTATTGGCACCATTAGTGCAGTTGCCATATTATTTACAATCATCTTCGAAAATACGGAATACAGAATTCCGATGCAGCGAATTTCTATTCATAATATTTATTCTGATAAAAACTATATCCCAATCAAATTAAATCCAATTGGCATGATGCCGGTTATGTTTTCATCGGCTTTTTTTATGCTGCCCGTATATGTTTGCAGGTTCCTCGCTGATTTGATGCCTGAGAATAAAGATATAGCTTGGCTGACGGAAAATATGGATACCACTCATACACTTGGTGTGGGGGTTTATGTTGTGGTGCTTTATGTTATCACAGTTGTTTTTTCTTTTGTTTTTATCAGCCCAAAGAATCTGGCGGAGTCCCTGCAGAAATCAGGAGATAGTATTACTGGGCTTCGAGCGGGCAAAAGGACTCGAAGATTTATAGGTAAGAGGGTGTTTTTTATATCTGTTTTTTCGGCAACCTTTATGGCTATTTTCATCGGACTTCCACTCTGGCTGCAGCTTCAGGGAAGGGTTGATATATCTATTATGAGTTTGCCATCGATTATGATTGCTATGGGAAGTATTAATTGTAACTTGTATCGAGAGTTCAAGGCTGTTAAGGACTACGATGCGTATATTCCGTTTATATAAGATTGTGATGAGGTTATTATGCTTTATTTTGTTCCAGCTTGGTATCAAAAGAATAAATGGAAAGAATCAGAGCAGAATTGGCATACAAGGCGTATGCACACTGAGTTTGATGACACGGTAAAGCAGGTGCAGATGTTTTATCGAAACGGCATGCGTGATTTTAAGATTTTGCTTTTGAGTCATACGCCGAACTTTAGGCATTTTTTGCATAGGCAGGGTGTTTTCCATGCGCCTTATTGGTCTTGCTTTGACTGCATTCAGGAGATTACGAGAAGGAAGGCTGTGGTTTTTTCTTTCCATAATTTGGCGTGGCCTCCTCACATTGAATTCGTATATACGCCATTTGTTGTTGTGGCATACTTAGAGAATGTTAAGTATGCAGAAATCAACTTTGGCGAGGCTGGAAATCCTATTGAAGTTAGTATGTATCTTAATGGAAACCTGAGCAGGCGTAATATTTATGATGACCGAGGCTTTGTATCATCAACAGAAGTCTATGATAACGGTAGAATCGTATATACGGACTATCTCACGGAAAAGGGCACCACAAAGCTTAGGGAATATGCTGATACCGGTAGAGTAGAGATTAATGAAAGTATCAATACCTATCTACTGGCTAACGATGGAAAGTTCGAGACAAGGGAGTTTAAGAAGCTCTACTACGAAGATCTTGCTGAGGTCATAATGGAAGTTTTTGAGGCTCATCTGGAAAGCACAGAAGATGAGGATATTTTCTGTGTTGCAATGCACGAGCTTAACTACTTAGCCCTAAAGAGATTTATCGGTAAAAAGAAGTGTATTCTATCTTTCTACGGGGATAGATATCGTATCAAAAATCATCCGGAAGGCAAGGAGATGGTTGAAAAGGGTGGTTATGTCATTACTGATTCCGAGGCGACAACCCGTTATCTTAAGCGTGAGATGGATGAAGAGGTTGAAAATATTATCGATATTTCGCCATATGATTCACGAATGGATTTTGGTATCAGTCAGCAGCTTACGGTTCAAAAAATTCTTGTGCCTGTTGATGATTTGCCTGCAGAGAGATTTAAGATTTTGATGGAGCAGTTGGCCACATATATTTCGACCAACGAAAATGCCATGGTGCATATCTTCACTAGAAATGCAGCCTACGATTTGCCGGACAAGCTTTTGGCTTCTATTGCAGACATATTGGTGGCTGCAGGTTTTGATAGAAGAATGGTTATTCCAGAAATCATCGAGGATGATACTGCTGAAAACGAAATTGATGAGGAAGTTCTTGATGAGGTTCCAGTTAGATTCTTTATCGAGCAGTGCGTTGATGAGTTATCGGTAAGTAAGTGCATCCGCGAGCAGCGAATCATGGTAGACATGCAGCACAATCCGGATTTGTTTTTACAGATTAACTGTATCAGCTCTGCTATTCCGCAGTTGGTTCGCCGCGAAACCCAGTACATGTTAAATGGTGGAAATGGATTCGTAGTTACGGATTTTGAACAAATCCCAGCCGCGCTAGATTACTTTTTGGGTTCGCTTTATAACTGGAATCAAGCTAAGGTTTATGCTTATGAAATTGGGCAGAAGTATACCACCAAAAAGCTATTAGAAAAATGGAAAGATGTTATGCAAACATTGGAGAGTTAAATGGAAAAAGCAAGTTGGACTATCTATTGGAATGAATATAGCTCGGACACCTATCTGTATGGTTCTAATATTGAGTACAAGGGCCGAAATAGCGTTCATTTTAAAAATGAGCTGATGCCTCCTGGAACCATTATCAAAGAATGGTATTCCCTGACAAATTATCAGGCGCAGCGTATCGAACCATCGCTGCCGATAATCGATGGCGAGAGTCGCTATAGGATAAAGGTTAATGTTGAGACCAAGGATGGCAGTGGTTATCTTATCCGGCTTGTTTTTCTTGATAGGTATGAGCGAGAGGCGGGAGACTTTACTCTAAGAGATAAGGAAGCAGAATTCTCCTGTCCGCTGAAAACCTACAGCTATAGAATGCAGCTTATAAATGCAGGTATGACGGAGTTTGTTTACCATTCAGTAACTATAGAAGAAATCTAATATGAAGATTAAAAAGACAAGAGGAATCGTCAAAAAACTTTATAAGGAACTGAAGAAGGTTAAGCGCTATAAGTCTGCCATGGAGGCACTATCTGATGCAGAGCTAAAGGCTAAAACAGCTGAGTTTAAAGAGCGCTACGCTAAGGGGGAAAGCCTTGACAAGATGCTGCCAGAAGCTTTTGCAGCCATGTGTGAGGCTGATTTTAGAGTGCTTAAAATGTATCCCTTTGATGTGCAAATTTTGGCGGGAATTGCTTTGCACAAGGGCTATCTTGCTGAGATGAACACTGGGGAGGGAAAGACCCTTACGGCAACACTTCCTATGTACCTAAATGGTCTTACAAGCAAGGGGGCAATCCTTGTTACAAACAACGAGTATTTGGCTTTGCGTGACGCCGAGGAAATGGGTCCAGCCTATAAATTCATGGGCCTATCTATCGAAGCGGGCGTTAAGCGTGATGAAGATGATAAATTTGAAAATGATGAAAAGAAGAAAATCTATGAGGCAGATATCGTATATACGACTCACTCTGCGCTGGGATTTGATTATCTGATAAACAACTTGGTTAAATCTGCTAGCGAGAGATTTCTTAGAGATTTCAATTATATCATTATAGATGAGGCGGATTCAGTTCTTTTAGATAGTGCAAGTACCCCTCTAGTTATTTCCGGAGCTCCTCGTGTTCAATCAAATTTGTACGAGACTGCCGATTTCTTTGTGCGAACCTTAAAGGAAGATGTGGACTATGAGGTGGAAGAAAAAAATGTTTGGTTTACAGAAAAAGGATTGGCTTATGCTGAAAGCTACTTTGGAATAGAAAACATTTTTGATCCAGAGTACTTTGAAATATACAGACATCTAGTTCTTGCTCTTAGGGCCCACAAGATTATTGAAAAGGGTACCGAGTACATGATTTCCGAGTCCGGAGATGTGGCGCTTATAGATGCCAGTTCAGGACGAATGCTAAAGGGCGTCAAGCTTAGAGGTGGACAGCACCAAGCGATTGAATGCAAAGAGCGTGTTGATATCACCCAGGAAAACCGTTCAATGGCATCAATTACTTATCAAAATTTCTTTTCAATGTTTCCTAAGATGGCTGGTATGAGCGGAACTATTTACGATGCTAAGGACGAGCTTTACGATGTGTACGGCAAGAGGGTTGTTGTTATTCCTACCAACAATCCTGTTCAGAGAGTTGACTGCCCAGATTGGTATTTTAGTGATTCAAAAAAGCAGTTTGAAGCAGTCATAAAGCTTGCTCTTAAAAAGCACGATACGGGGCAACCTGTTTTGATAGTTACAACAATGATTTCCGATACTGAGATCATATCTCATCTTCTAGTAAAAGAGGGTATAGCTCATTCCGTGTTAAATGCCAACAACGCCTTTTGGGAGGCTGACATAATCAAAGAGGCAGGGCAGATGGGAGCAATGACTGTTGCAACCTCAATGGCCGGTCGTGGCACTGACATTAAGCTGGGAGCTGGTGTTAAAGAGTTGGGCGGTCTTGCTGTTATCGGTGTTGGTCGAATGCTCAATGTGCGAGATGAGCGACAAGCTAGAGGTCGTGCAGGTAGACAGGGTGATCCAGGCTACAGTCGATTCATTGTTTCATTGGAGGATGATATAGTCGAAAAGGGTACAGATCCAGAAAAGCTTAAAAAATATATAGATGGGAAAAAACGTATAAGCGATAGAAGAGTTAAGCGAATAGTAAATGGAGCCCAGAGAACGAACGAGGAGATAGGCGTTACCAACAGAAAGACTTCTAAGGACTACGATGTGGTGCTTCAGCTTGAAAGAAAGCTTATGTACGATACCAGAGATATGCTTTTGGATGGTGGCACAGTTGAAAGGGATAAGCTTATAGAAATTGCAAAAGAGAACATAGATATATTTTTAAAGGAAAACAAGCGACTGACGCATACAGAGCTAAACAGATATCTGTTAGATAATATTTCATATCGAATGGAAAAGGACACAGGTTTTTTGAACCTTAACAACAAGACTAGAGTTAAGGCATACATCATAGCTCGCCTGGAAAAATCTCTAGAGGAAAAGAGAGAATCCATAGGTTCATCAAATGGAATGAATGATTTCATCAGGGTATCAGCCCTTTCGGCAATTGATGAAGCATGGATTGAACAGGTTGACTACTTGCAACAATTGCAGGCTGCAGTTACCGGCCGAAGTTCAGCTCAGAGAAATCTCATGTTTGAGTATCAAGGCGAAGCTCTTGAATCCTTCAGAAAGATGGAGACTCGAATCCGAAGAAACATTATTAGAAATATTTGTCTCAGCGAAGTTAGTATGGATGAGAAAAACAGATTACATATTATATTACCGTAACACATGGCTTTCCCTAAGGGAGAGAAGCGACTGATGAGGGGGAAACAATTAAGATATGATTTACAATTTTAATTTGGGAATAGGCTGGGCATCCTCTGGAGTGGAATATGCTCAAAGCTATAGGGCAAAGGTGCTAAAAGCTATCGGCGCCCCTGCAAAGTTTATATTTACAGACATGTTTCCAAGAGACAATCTTATCGACATGACTCGGAACATCGGATTTGATGATGACCAAATAATTTGGCTTTATACTTTCTTTACCGACAACAAGCCATCGGAGGTGACCTATACCTTGGATGATTTGCGGGATTCCTTGCAAACTGATAAGTATGTTTACGAGAGGGAAGGGGATAAAGGTAAAATAGTTTTTCCTGGAGATAACAATTTTTATCGAATCTATTTCTTAAACAAGGTGGACGAGCTGGTTCATCGAGTCGAGATTGTATCTGAGGGGTGTTTAATTAGAAAAGATTATTTTATGTCAACAAGGATATTCTCGGAATACTATGCGCCCTTAGATGGAAAGGCCCATATGTATCAGCGAAGGTTCTTTAACAGGGATGGCAGCCTTGCTTACGAAGAAATTAATGATGACGATGTTGTAATGTATAAGTTTCCTGACAAAATCATCTGCTCGAAGCAGGATTTGGTAGGATATATGACCTCAAAGCTAGGTTTGACGGCGGATGATATAGTAATCATAGATCGTTCCACTGGTCAGGGGCAGGCAATATTGGAGAATGTAGGAGACGCCAAGGTGGGAATTGTGATTCACGCAGACCACTATAGCGAAGGCGCTACGGACGACGATTATATCCTTTGGAACAACTATTATGAATACGCATTTGCGATGCATAAGCATATCAGTTTTTATATTGCTGCCACCGAGGATCAGCGGCAGCTGTTGCTTAAGCAGTTTGAAAAATATCTTGGGACGAAGCCAACAATCTACACCATTCCAGTTGGAAGCTTAGTGGAGCTTAAGCAGGCTAAAGAGCCGAGAAAGCCACATTCATTTATCACAGCATCAAGACTTGCCACAGAAAAGCATGTGGATTGGCTAGTATCAGCAGTGGCAGAGGCTCGCATAGAAATTCCAGATATCACACTCGATATATACGGCAAGGGCATGGCTGAAAAAAGTCTTGAGGAGCAAATTGAAAAGCTTGGCGCGAAGGACTACATCAGGTTGATGGGACAGTATGATTTGGAGGATGTCTATATTAAATACGATGGATATCTTTCTGCATCTACCAGCGAGGGGTTTGGACTTACGCTTATGGAAGCGATTGGTTCAGGACTCCCGATTATTGGATTTGATGTGCGCTATGGCAACAAGAATTTTATCGACGAAGGAAAGAATGGATATAGATTGCCATATGCTGTTGGTATGGAAAAGAGCAGAAGACAAAGCAAGCTTGTTGAGGCAATCAAAAAGCTATGCTTGGAGGATGACATGGAATCCTTCAGAAATCATTCATATGAAAAGGCAAAAGAATACTTGGCCAGTGAAGTGGAGGCAAAATGGAAAAAGCTAGTGGCGGAACAATAATTCTACTATTTGATTATTTTAATAGAGGCAGTCGTGATTTAGTCGATTCATTTACCAATGCAAAGATTGATTTTCAGGCTGTGGTAATCAATGACGATGGTTTTTTGCCGGAGGGTGTCATCAATGTTTTTGAGTATTTCCTTGGTGACTTTAAAGCTGGTAAATGCCCGGGCAAGCCCCTATTTTTTAATCAGATTTCCGTGCCGGATTATTGGGAGATTAGTGGAACAAATTCTAGCGGCAGTGTTCATGACAAGGATAATGAAAGAGCTAGGATTTTTTATGCTGAACCAAAGAACAAAAGACTTGTGAAGGTTGTGGATTGGATAGACGAAAAGGGAGTTGTAAGATTGTCGGAGCACTACAATAAATATGGCGCTAGATATGCAACCACGAGCTTTAATAAAAAATCCCAGAAGGTATGCAAATCTTTTTTTGATGTCAATGGCAAAGAAGTGATAGTTGAAAACTTTGTCACCTCTGACATCATTTTAAATATAGAAGGTAAAACTCTCATATTTAAAAACAGGACAGAATTCGTTGTCTTCTTTATAAAAAGAATGGGTTGGGAGAACAATAGGATTTACTTCAATTCATTATCTACACCTTTTTTTGTTTCCAATGCATTGGAAAAGACTACTGCTGGCAAGCAGGATATTCTGTTCTGGCAGGAACCTACGGGCAATAGCATCCCAGGAAATATGAAGGTTATATTTGATGGCAAGGCAGGCAGATGCGGTAAGGTGATTGTTCAAAATCATCCATCTTACCTAAAGCTAATAAAGCTAGGTGTGCCAAAGGATAAGCTTTCAGAGCTTGGCTTTATCTATTCATTTAGGAAGCAAAACATGGCAAGACCTGAGGCACTTATTTGTACCAATACAGAAAATGTTGAAAAGCTGGCAGAGCTATTAGAGCTTCTTCCAGAAGTGAAATTTCATGTTACAGCTATCACAGAAATGTCGGGCAAGCTTCTAAGCCATGAGCGGTTCGAAAATGCGATAATGTATCCAAATATAAAGATTACAAATCTTATGAGGCTATTTGTCCAATGCGACATATTCTTAGATATAAATAGGGAGGGGGAGATAGCAGAGGCTACAAGAAATGCATTTATCCATAACCAGTTGATTCTTGGATTTAAGGAGACGAGTCACTCAAAGGAGTACACTGATCCGGATAATTGCTTTGAGGTTAAGGACTATAAGAAGATGGCTTCGAAGATTAAATCGGTGATTGGAGATAAAGAGGCAATGAGCAAGGCTGTGGCAAGTCAGCAAAAGCATGGATTGGCAGCGGCGCCATCTGATTATATATTCTAGGAAAAAGTGCACAAAAATCGCCTTCGTTTTTCTACTCTTTACACAATGGTTTTTGTTGAAAAGGGTCTAGAATTGTGTTTAAATATTAACGGACTGTCTGTAACCCCGTTCAAACAGGCAGCATTAAATTTGTTATTTATTTAATTTAGGAGGATTATCAAAATGGCTAACAAATGGGTTTATATGTTTAGCGAAGGCGACATGACCATGCGTAACCTTCTCGGTGGTAAAGGTGCTAACCTTGCTGAGATG
>JAEEGL013493706.1_pt1 | contig 23139 bp, 7 predicted proteins | sample 9134231 | NCBI WGS metagenome assembly JAEEGL01 (sample SAMN16246548, study PRJNA631951) | gut metagenome | biome: gut microbiome; feature: rumen; material: fiber-attached | host: Bos | place: Iran: Karaj | collected 2018-10
GAGGCCTGGGACGCTTTCTACAAGCGCAATGCCACGCTGCCCGTGGAGAATCCTTGGCACAATGCTACCAGCTATGAGCAACTGTCACAAGCCCAGAAGAAGCTTCTCATTCACTCCTCGATGCTCAACAATGCCATCGTCATGGAGAATCTGGCCAGCTCTGACGGCTCGGGAACGGAGCGTCCCGTCCGCGGTGAATATATGCGCCGCTACACCGATGTGATGCTCACCGACACCATCACCCACCTCAAGGGTAACCAGGTGCCCTTCAGTTATGGCAGTGAACCCAACTATTGGACACGCTTCCGCTCGGAGAATGAAGACGAAGGAGGAATCTACCTGGTTCAGGACTCCACTGCCAACATGATGCTGCACTTCACGGCAGAACACATGGCCAAGCAGGGCGTGACAGATGAGGACTTCCGCATTTTCATGGGGCGCGAGCGCAAGACCAGCGATGTGCATATCTATGACGCACTGCTTCAAGAAAAGGACGCCGCAACAGAGAACGGGTATGTGAACATCACAGAGAAAGTGATTGCCCCACTGCCCAATATGGCAGAAGTGATTCGCAGCAACGGCAAGACAAAGATCTTCAGCCACATGCTGGACCGCTTCTCCTACCCCTATTATAACAATGCCGTGACGGAGGCCTACAAGACCCTGCATCCGGAATTCACGGACTCTATCTTCACCAAACACTATTTTACCAAGCTGGGTCCTGGCCACAAAGACGCGCTCTACGGCCCTCCCCCAACAGGTGGTCTCTTCCTGAACGGTGAAGTGGCTCTGAAGTTTGATCCGGGATGGAACGAATATTATAACGAAGTGGACCGCCGCGCAGACATGGCCAGCATGTTTGTGCCTGCCGATGACGTCCTCTGGGATTATTTCTCAGAAGGCGGCGGCGGATGGCAGCTCATCAAGACCTACTCGTCCAACCCCTATGCTGTGGTGCAACGTGGAGATTATGATGCCCTTTATCATAAGATTGACGAGATTCCACTCGTCACCCTGCAAGCACTGATCAACGTGATCATGTTCCACAGCTTCACGGGCAGTGTGCCCAGCAAGATGATCAAGCTGCGCAACGATGCACAGGAAGACATTTTCTCCTACGAGGACACCAAACTCGTCAAGGACGGTGGGCACATTGACACCTGTCTGGTTGCCTGCAACGGCGTCGTCTATGTGATGGATAAGGTTTACGCCCCTGCCGACTACTCATCTGTGGCCGCACCGGCATACATAAGCACCACCAACCGCATCATGTGGTGGGCCATCTACAACGGTAGCGTAGAAAGCAAAGATCAGATGCACCTTAATTATTATGCCTACCTGAAGGCCATGAAGAGCCGCTTCACCTTCTTCATGCCCTCTGACGCTGCCATGAAGTTCTACTATGACCCTGTTTCCTTCACCAGCAACCGTCCGCGTGTACTGGAACTGAGCTTCAAGTATAACGACCCCAATGCGAACTTCCCTCTCGACAAGTTGGTGATTCGCTATGATCCAGCCACGGGTGCCGTTGGTACACCCTATAACAACGAGAACATGGCCAACACTGATATTGTCAACCGTCTGAAGGATATCCTGGAAAGCCACACCATCGTCCACACCGGAAGCAACCCCATTGACAGCGAGGATGAGTATTATGTCACCAAGAATGGTTCTGGTATTAAGGTCACACGTGATGATAACGGAACTATCATCGCTGTCCAAGGTGGTTTCCAATTAGAGAACGAGCGTGCCGGCATCACCGGCAGTCACGGCATTAACACGATTGCCGTCACCGCTGAGAACACTCATAACAAGGATAACGGACGCACATACGTGTTGGACGATGCACCTATTATCCCTACCAGCAAGAGCGTCTATGATATCCTCACAGATACCATCAAGGCACAACGGGAGAACTATACGAAGTTCATGGAACTCACGACACCAGACAACACCATCATCCAAGCTTGCGGACTCGTACCAGAATCCACACCTTCAAGCTCAAAAGACCGCATTCTCAACAAATACGCGACTTTCCTCAGGAAAGAAACTGCAAGAGGAAATGCTGTGCCTAAGGACGACTATAATATACAGTTCTTCAACAACTACCGTTACACACTCTTTATTCCCTCCAACGAAGCGCTGACAATAGCCGAGTCGCAGGGACTGCCTACTTGGGGAACAATTACTCAGGAGTATGAGTCACTGCCTACCTATGAAGACGTCTGGCAGTACAGCGATGCTCAGGGAGAACATTTCGTCATCAACGACAATCGGGTTGATGACAAGGGACAGCCTGCAGGCGACACGATTTGGGTCGATGGTAACAGGAGTGACATGCGTTGCTTCCTCCACACAGACAGTCTCAGGATGCAGGCTGAAATTACCTACCTCAACAATTTCATCCGTGGACACTTCCTGGATAACAGCATCTTTGCTGACAAGACTACCCTCCCAGAGGAAGACTTTGTCACTTCCAGCTATGACAGCGAACTCGGTATCTTCGTGAAGGTGCATTGCCAGCGCGTCAAGGAAGGAGGCAAGACTGTTCTCAAAGTGCGCGACGACAATGGTGGAGAAGTGCTGACCGTTTCCGATGACCTGCAGAACATCATGGCTCGTGACGTCATTCTCACGCGTAACAACCAATACGTTTCTGCCATGAATCAGACCACGATGAACAACATCATCATCCAAGGTTCCAGCTTCTGTGTCATCCACCAGATTCCCGGTGTGCTCAAGCACACACCCATGATGAAGAACAAGGATGGAGACGATGTCTATTTTGATTTCAACAACACGGCAGCCTGTAAGGCATACCTCAAGAAATATGCGATTCCCGAGAACATCAAAGACATGAAGCATTATGAAGAATAAGATTTTCAAACTAATACTGCTGCTGGTCCTTTGTCTCACAGCGACAACAGCCAGCGCACAGCAACGACGCATCTCGGGTACTGTGTCTGATGACATAGATGTCGTTCCCGGAGCTAACGTGGCAGAGAGGGATAAGAACAATCGTATCGTCAGTGCTACCGTCACGGATATGAATGGTAACTTCACCCTCAATATCAAGGATCCGAATAACACCCTGTCTGTCACCTTCATGGGAATGAAACCCTGGGCACAGAAGATTGGTAACGGTTCCGTTTTCAAGATCAAGCTGCAGGACAATACCAAGCAGATGAAGGAAGTCGTCAAGACAGCCAAGCGCAAGAAGGAATCGGGTGGACTCACCATTCCCGTCCGTGAGCTCGCTGGTGCCACGCAGACTTTCTCCATGGATGAGATGGAGGGTATGGCTTTCGAATCGGTGGACCAGGCTCTGCAAGGTCAGATCGCGGGTCTGGATATCGTCCAGAACTCGGGTAACCTGGGTGCCGGTACCACCATGCGCCTGCGCGGTACCTCTACCATTAACGGTAATGCTCAGCCGTTGATCGTCGTCAACGATCACATCTTCGAACTTCCCGAGGACGCACAGAGCATCAACTTTGAGGAAATGGACAATGAGGAGCAGTTCTCTACCCTTCTCAATGTGAACCCGGAGGACATCGAGAGTATCGAGGTCTTGAAGGACGCATCCACGGCTAAGTGGGGTTCACGTGGTGCCAACGGTGTCATTGAGATCAAACTTCGTAGAGGTCACCGCGGTCCCACCAACGTTACCTTCTCCTATCGCTTCAACGGCACCTGGCAGCCCGACGGCTACAAGATGCTCAATGGTGACGAATACACCATGATGCTGAAGGAAGCCTACTATAACCCCCAGCAGATTGCCACCGACATCTTGGAACTGGACTACAACACGGAGTATCCTTACATCTACAACCACTTCAGCCACAACACCGATTGGATCAACGAGGTCAAGCAGTTCGGTAAAGAGCACAAGTACTATGTGACGCTCTCTGGCGGCGGTGAGAAGGCTACCTTCCGTGTATCTGCCGGTTATGACAAGAGCACAGGCTCCATCATTGCCCAGAAACTGGACCGCTTCACTACACAGACGGCTCTCGACTACTGGGTCAGTGACCGTATCAAATTCCAGTCAAACATCGGTTTGACGTTCACCACCAATTACAAAAACTATGGCAACGATATCCTGGGACGTGCCATGAACGCCATGCCTAACATGAGTATCTGGGAGTATGACGCACAGGGCATCCCCACGGGTAACTACTTCAACATGTTACCTCTGGCTGCCACCGTTAATGGTCAGAACGCCGTGCAAGCTGTCAACGACGGTACCAAGACGAGCTGGCTCCTCCGTGATATGTTCATGAACGGTAACCCTGTGGCACGTGCAAAAAATGCCTGGAACAAGGAGCGTCAGTACAACCTGACACCGCAGTTCAATTTGGAATACAAACTCCTCGGTACAGACGATGACCACACGCAGCTCACCTATCGTGGTGACGTGCAGTTGAATATCTACAACACCTCCTCCGATGACTATATCCCCAGCGAACTGACAACGATGGACTGGATTTTCGGTGGTGAGTATGGCTGGAAATGGGATAATGCCGCCCACAACAACAACCGCAACCGCGTCAGCAACAGTGAATACAAGAGCTTGGAGTTCACCACACGCCATGACTTGCAGTTCTACCCCAAGTTCAAGAATGAAGATCACAGCGTCAGTGCCCTCCTCCGCTGGGAGATGGCAAACGGACAGTCAAGTACCCAGAACACAGGTCTGTGGAATGTCCCCAATGGCATCACCGATCCCACTGTGGTGGCGTTGCTGGATGCTGCTGGTGCCGGCAATAATGAATGGCGCAACACCAGCTTCTTTGGACAGGTCCACTACTCCTATAAGTCCAAGTATAACATCGATGCCAGCCTGCGTGCTGACGGCTCCACTGCCTTCGGCGCTGGCAACAAGTTTGGTTACTTCCCCTTCGTTGGTCTCCGATGGAATATCATCGATGAAGGCTTCATGAAGTGGAGCCATAAGTGGCTCTCCATGCTCGCCGTACGTCCCACGTGGGGTGTTACCGGTAATACAGGCGGAGGCGGATACAACCAATATAATAAATATGGAAGTGCCGGTTATTACAACGGACACTCTGTGGTTAAACCCGAGAACCTCAGCCTCTCCAGCATCCGATGGGAGAAAACCCGCAAGATCAACCTTGGTTTCAACCTCGGCTTGCTCGATGACCTGCTCCAGTTTGAACTCGACATTTATGACCACAAGACGACCGATCTGATTATGAACAATATGCGTATTGCTTCGGCCAATGGCTTCAGTTCACTCAACAAGGTCAATGCGGGTGTCATGCGCAACAAGGGTTGGGACCTCAACTTCCATAGCGGATGGTTTGCCAAGGTAGGCAAGTTCCAGATGAAGGTACGTGCCAACGTGGCTCAGAACTTCAACGAGGTGGAGGAGATGGATCCGCTCATCCTCGAGTCACTGAACGGCAACGAAACCAACCAGCCTGGCTACATCGATGGCAAATACAATCTAAGTTACCACCAGCGCGTCCAGATTGGCAACGCACTGGGTTCCATCTACGGCCTGAAGTACAAAGGTGTTTATAAGTATGACTATGATCACAACGGTTACACCACCGCTTCCATCACTGCCTATGGTTACGCCGAGACGTCCAAATTAGATGAAAATGGGAAAATGGTACCTACCGGTTATGATGCCAAGGGCAATCCCATCAACACAGCTGCTGCTGCTTTGCACCGCGGAGACGTCGCTACCTGCCCCATCGCGTTTGATGCCGACGGCAACATGCTCACCGATAAGCAAGGTAACCCGCTGCCCATGTACTACTGCTACAACGAGAGCTATAAGTATCAGTTCCAAGGAGGTGATGCCATCTATGAGGACATCAACCACGATGGACAGATCGACCGTTACGACATGGTTTATTTAGGCAACTCTAACCCCACATGCAATGGTGGTTTCGGTTTCACAATGAAGTATGAACGTCTGCAGCTGGTCACGGGCTTCAACTTCCGTGTCGGTAACCAGATCGTGAACCTCGCCCGTCGTGATGCCGAGTCCATGGTGAATAACTCCAACCAGAGTTTCGCCACCACATGGCGCTGGCGCAAGAATGGCGACGAGACCACGGTGCCACGAGCCCTGAACAACTCACGCATCACCAGCTATAACTCTCTGCCCAGTGACCGCTATGTGGAGGATGGTGATTATCTCCGTCTGCAATACATCCAGCTCAGCTATGACTTTGATCCCAAGATCTTGAAAAAGTACGGTGTTCGTAACCTCAAGCTCTACGCTTCTGTCAACAACCTCTGGTGCTGGACCAAATATACCGGTGTTGACCCCGATGTCAGCCCGTTAGGCTATTCTGTGGCACAGGACAACAACCGCACACCCCGTTCGCGCTCGTTCACCGCAAGTATCAATCTTGGCTTCTAAATTCTACGCAATATGAAAAGATTCACATTCATCAAGAACATAGCCCTCATGGCCGTTGTGGCCATGGGAGCCACATCCTGCACAGACTGGCTTACTCTCTATCCACAGGATCGTGTCGTCGAGGAGAATTTCTGGGAGGACAAGAACGACCTCGAGGGCGTGCGCTATGCAGCCTACCAGCAAATGTGCAATACATTGGAGAACCTCATCATTTGGGGTGACTTGCGCTCCGATGCCTATCAGGTGAACCCGGCCATCACCAGCGAAGACAAGAGCTTCGTGGTTTTCCAGAATATCACCGAGGCGAAGCTTGATTCCACCATGTCACACTATGACTGGGGAGGTGTTTATACTACTATCAACGAATGCAACAAGGTGCTGCAGCACGGAGAAGAGGTCTTGGAGAAGGATGCGCAGTTCACACGTACTGAATGGAACGAGCTCAAGGCCGAGATGACGGCATTGCGCGCACTCAACTATTTCTATCTCCTGCGCAGCTTTAAGGACATCCCTTACACCACGAAAGTGATCAACACCGATGAAGATGTAATGGATTTCCCTGCTACCAACCAGCTCGATGTCCTGGATACGCTCATCGCAGATGTACGCGCTGTAGCAGGAAAGGGACGCAACCGTTTCATCAATGCTGAGTTCGAAGACAGCCATGGCCTCATGACCAATGCTGCTATTTATTCTGTACTCTGTGAGATGTATTTGTGGCGCGGTGCCTTGCGCGAGGGACGCGGATTCAGCCGTGCTATCACGGACAAGGACAATGACAGTTGCATTTACTACGGACAGAAAGCACTCGATGCGCTGAAGACACGCAACGACTTGGCCAATACCTATGGTTCTGCTGCCATCCAAACCAAAGATTTTGAGAGTGGACTGATAAATGCTCCTCTCATTGTCAACCGCGCGATGGCCACTACCTATAATGCCAAGAACAGTCCAGACGTGGATGCCTATGACTACATCTTCGGCAAATACAGCTCACTCATTGGTGGCTATGGCAATAGTATTGAGAGTATTTTTGAACTGGAATTTGACCAGCGCGACAACCGGAAGAATAAAGTCGTCAACAAGTACTACGGTCAGGCCGAAGATGTATTTTTCTCCGTGAACAACAATGGTGTGGCCAACTGCTACGGTTCTGAAGCTTCCACTCTCATGCAGCGGGATAGCCGCATGTGGTACAGTTGCCAAAGCAATATTTCGAAGACAAGTGGAAGTGCAGCCTCCCAGGAGCTGCAGACGCCCTACTTGCTCAAGTGGACTGATTGTACTTTCACCTACAACCAGAACAAGAATGCCATCTATGTTTTTTGGGAGTCCTCTGAATTCCATAACTGGATTGTCTATCGTATGACTGATATCATGCTCATGATGGCGGAGGCACATGTCTGCCGCGCACAGGCCAATGGTGCCAACGATCCAGATATGAAACTCTGTAAGAGCATTGTGGATGCCATCCACAAGCGTTCTGCATTCACCGATGCCAGCAAGGAGGCCGCTGCACCCAATATGACGGCCGGCCGGGAGAATTACATCAAACTTGTCATGAACGAGCGCATGATGGAACTCATTGGCGAAGGGAAACGTTGGTATGACTTGGTGCGTTATGCTGAGCGCTTTGCCATGGATCAGATCAAGATTACTGAGGACTCCACCGGTGTCGTCTTGGACGAGAACGGCTATCCCGTTTATGACAAGAAAAAGAATTCCACAGATATCGTCATTCTGCCAGACCCGCGCGAACCACAGTATGTAGATGGTACCATGGGCGTCCGCAAAATGATTACCGATTATCTCGCCAAGGCATATCCCACTATTGAGCAGACTCTCAAGAACCGTATCAAGAACCGCTACGGCCTCTACAATCCCATATACTACATGGAGAAGAAGGCCAACCACAACAAGATACCTCAGAATCCTGTTTGGGATCGTGAGAAATAAATAATGACAGTTTCATCTTCACTTCTGACAATCATGTACACACACGCTTCCCTGTGGAAACTCTCTAAAATGGCACCTGCCTTCGTGGCAATATGCCTGTTGGTGGCTTGCACAGAAGAGATTGACATGGGCAACCGCTATACCTTCACTGAGGAGACCATGCTCAGTTACCTGCAGAAGCAGCCACAGTACAGCCAGTATGTGAACTTGCTGGAAGCCGTACCCGTCAGTGCTGTTTCGCAGTCATCGATGGCTCAGTTGCTCTCGGCCAGAGGACATTATACCTGTTTCGCTCCCAATAACGATGCTATCCAGCTCTATCTTGACAGCCTCCAAAGGAAAGGTATTATCTCCCAGGCATCGTGGGACGCTTTCCCATCAACCAAGGTTCTTGATTCGATCCGTAAGGTGATAGTCTATAACAGCATCATCGACGGAGGAGACTATGTCACCTATGAGACTGGCAGCTTCCCTTTGAAAGATAATGAGGAGTTCAGTATTGCCAATATGAATGACCGCAAACTCAACGTCATTCGTTCCAAGTACAACTCCGACTCTATCTACATCAACGGTGAGGCACTTGTCTCAATGAAGAACCGTGACATCGAGGTCATCAACGGCCGCGTCCACGAGGTCGAGGCAGTGATTGCACCCAGTAATGACACCATGCGCGAAATGTTGAGCCATTGGGCCACAGAAACAGGAAGCGGCTACAGCGTCATGGCTAAGCTCATCCTGGCCTGTGGACTCGCCGACACTCTCGCTGCCGTACGTGACGAGAAGTGGGAGGAACTCTACCAGACAGGACAAGTCAAGGATCTGCCCAATCACTCCAGCTTTGGACAGGCGGGATCGCTCCCACAACACCGCAAGTTCGGATTCACACTCTTCGCAGAGACTGACTCACTTTGGCATCAGCTCTTAGGGAAGGAAATCAAGGATATCACTGTTGACGACGTCAAGAAATATCTTATTTCTTCCGGGGCTTTCACCGACGAAGGGACAACCTACGATGATCAGTTCGAGGATCAGAACAATATCCTGAACCAGTTCGTCACTTATCATCTCCTGCCCATGCGCATCAGCCGTGACAAACTTGTTGTTCACTACAATGAGAAAGGCTACAACTACAAGTCCAGTGAGAATTACACCATTGCGATCTCAGACTTTTATACAACTATGGGTAAACCCAGGCTGATAAAGCTCTATGAGAGTAAAGAGAGCCAAGGTGTGTTCATCAACCGCTTTCCTGTCTTGCGCAATGGACGCGGACGCTATTCCGTGGAACGTGAGAACAAGAATGACTATCATGAGAGTGGTTTCTTCAAGGATATCTTTGGTCACAGTATGAGGGCTGACGAGAACGAGGGCATCAAGGTCCTCAGCCCCACGGAGGCCGGTACTTCCAATGAGGTCATCCTCAATGGTATTGTCTATCCCATCCCGCACCTGCTGGTGTGCACAGAGAATGTACGCACGCAGATGATGAACCAGCGTATCCGTATCGATGTGGCCACGATGTTCCCAGAGATGCTCAATAATGACATTCACGGAAACAAGGTGGTCTATACCGAGGGAGCCACGAAGTGTCGTGCCATGCCGGTCAACTATCCCTACCTGGCCGACGTGGAGATGCAGGAAGGAACCATGTTCTACTACCTCTCCGGTCTCGACTGCGGATGGTGTAACATGGAAGCTGACGAGTTCAACATCATCGGTCGCTATGAGTTCACCATGAAGCTGCCGCCTGTTCCCAAGGAAGGTCACTATGAGCTGCGCTTTGGTGTCGCCACAGGTTCCAGCGTCCGCAGTATGGCACAGGTCTATTGGGGTGACAATAAGGATTATATGCCTGCTTACGGCATTCCTATGGATCTCCGACAGAGTGGACTCTACCGCCGCACACCGGGTAAGCAGGAAGAGTACAGTATCGGTTGGGAAGAGGACATCGATGACGAAGAGTATAATGATGAGGTCACCAAGAGGATGAGAAACCAGGGATTCATGAAGGCTCCTGAGTCCTGGACTGCCCTGCTTGGTTCCTCTGTCACCGTCCGCTCCTACGAGTACATCACCCGCCGCATTATGATCAGTGCAGATATGAAACCCGACAAGAATTATTATATCAAGTTTAAGTCCGTGCTTGAAGACGACAAGAAGGAATTCTTCATGGACTACATCGAGTATGTGGCCAAAGAAGTCTATGACAACCCCGTGGAAAGCGAGGACATTTGGTAATACCATCAATTCTTCTATTATATCATTTCTAAAACTATGTTACGCAAATATCTCAATCAACTCCTTTGCTACAGTGCCATGGCCATGACGGCTCTGTTCACCTTTTCGGCTTGTACCGAGGAGATCGACAAGAGTGCACGATATACCTTCACCGAGGAAACAGTGCTTTCCTATCTGGAGAAGCAAGAACGCTTCAGTGACTATGTGCGCATGCTTGCCGAAGTGAATATCAGTAACCAGTCCGAGTCCACAGTGGAACAGCTGCTGTCGGCACGAGGACACTTCACCGTCTTCCCTCCTTCCAATGAGGCCATACAGGTTTATTTAGACAGCCTCCAAAAGAAGGGCATTATTACTACGGCCAGCTGGGACGGGTTCCCAGACCAGAAGACCAAAGACTCTATTCAGAAGGTCATCGTCTATAACAGCATCATTGATGGCGGAGACGACCGTTACTTTGAAACGGCCAACTTCCCTATTAATGATAACGATGAGTTCCCTCTCCCCAACATGAACGACCGCAAGCTCAGTGTCACTCGTTCCAAGGTGAACCCTGACAGCATTTTCATTAATGGCGAGTATCCTTTGAGCATGCAGTGCCGTGACGTTGAGGCCATCAATGGTCGTATCCATGAGGTCACCCTGGTCATCGCACCCAGCAATGACACGATGGCTGATATCCTCAAGCTTTGGGCTGAACAGGGGCATCAATGCTTTACCGTGGCTGCCAAGTTAATCTTGGCGTGCGGCCTGGAGGACACACTTCGAGCCGTCAGGGACGAAACCTGGGAGTACCTCTACCAGACGGGGCAGATTACCAATATCAAAGACTTGGAGAGCGAAAACGCGGGTTCAGGTTTTATCCCTGAACATCGCAAGTTTGGTTTCACCATCTTTGCTGAGACCGATGATTTCTGGGCCAATACGCTGAACAAGCCTGTGTCCGAGATTACCGTGGAAGATGTTGACGCGTATGTCAAGGGACTGAATCTCATCGATGGTGACGAGAACAACACCGACTACAAAGATGTGAACAACATCCTCAACCAGTTCGTGACTTATCACATGTTACCCGAGCGTTTGACACGTGACAAACTCGTTATACACTATAATGAGTTGGGCTACAATTACGCCAATAAGAGTATGCCCTATACCGTGGCCACCGAGGAGTTCTACACCACCATGGGCAAGCGCCGCCTCATCAAGCTCTACGAGAGCCTGGAGAGTAAGGGCATCTACATCAACCGCTTCCCTGTCCTGCGGAATGGTCGCGGTGAATTTGCCCCGGAAAAACAGAACATCAATGATTACCACGAAACCACTCCTTCAACGTTCCAACCTCTGCGGGGTGCAAGCGCCTCTGAGGATGAGAACGTGGGTATTCCCGTGGGAGCAAACGACTCTGTCAATGTGACAGAAAACGTCCTGAATGCTATTGTCTATCCCATCAACAAACTGCTTGTCTATACGGACAACGTCGCCACTCAGATGAAGAATCAGCGCATCCGCATGGACTTGGCCAGCTGTCTGCCTGAAATGATGAACAACGACCATCGCGGACGTCGTACGTCCTATCCCACAGGTCACGCCCGCAACCGTGGTTTCCCAACCAATTACCAATACTTCGAAGACATCGATATCAAGGAAGGAACTCGTTTCTTCTACCTCAATGGCCTTGGTTGTAACTGGTTGAACTGGCAGGGCGACGAGTTCAATATCGTTGGCGTCTATGAGTTCACCATCAAGTTGCCGCCAGTGCCTAAGGCAGGACACTATGAACTTCGTCTGGCTATCCAGAGTAATTCTGGTGTACGTGGCATGTGTCAGGTCTATTGGGGTGAGAACAAGGATTACCTCCCTGCTGCCGGCATCCCGCTTGACATGCGTCTGGCAGGTACTTATCGCAATATTGGCGGCACTATCATTCAAGATAATACTGTTGGTTGGGTAGCAGACACAGGCGACCCTGCTGTGGATGATGAGACAGATAAGAAGATGCGCAACAATGGTTTCATGAAGGGGCCACAACACTACAGCGGCTCGCCTGGCAGCAGCACTGCCATGCGTACAGACGAGAAGAAGCTGCGTCGCATCATGGTCAGCGAGGACATGGATCCCGACAAGACCTATTACATCAAGTTCAAGTCCGTGCTGGACAGCGACACCAAGCAGTTCTATATCGACTACATTGAATACTGCGCCAAGGAAGTCTATGATAATCCTTATGAAGGCGAAGACATCTGGTAATGATTCATACAATAAAATCTAAACAATATGGATAAACAAACTTTCTTTAGCATCATTCGCACAAGTTTCTTCGGGGCAGCTCTTGCTGTGACTCTAACGGCTTGTGAGGATGACCATTTCACCGTGAATGACGGTGGAGGAGCGGGAGCTAACGCAACTCTCACGCTGTGGGAGCAGATCAAGGCAAACTCTGATTTGTCCAGATTCTGCGAACTGGCAGAGAAGACTCCCTATTTCAAAGATGAAGGCCATGTCGTCAGCGGCTACACCTTCGCCGATGTGCTTAGCGGAACGCAGAATCTCACCGTCTTTGCCCCCACCAATTCAGCTTTCTCCGATGAGGTTTTCAATGAGTACAAGACAATGCTTGAAGGTTCGCTCTCCGATAAGTACGACGTGTTCTTGCGCCTTGTCGGAAACCACATCACGCGCAATCGCTTCTCTGTTACAGGAACAGGAGAGGAGAAACTCGTGTTAATCAATGGTAAACGAGCTACCTTTAATTATCAGGATGGTACTTTTAAGGGGGTCAAACTTGTTAATGTCAACATCCCTGCTACGAATGGAACTCTCCACAAGATGAACACGCTGGCACCATTTGCCTACAATGTTTATGAATACATTAAGGCTCATGGAGATGAATTTGGTTCTCTGCGCCAGTGGCTTGTGGAACATGACACTTTGTTCTTCGATGCTGATCGTAGTGCCGAGGGTGGATCTGATGCTGATGGTAATCCCATCTATGTTGATAGCATCTATAGTCGCGAGAACGTGCTATTCATGCATTCCTATTCCAAACCCGGAGAGGAATGGGCATTGGATATTAAAGGCTTGGGTGGTAACCTCGAACGCGAGGACAGCATCTGGGCCATGGTACTGCCCACCGATCAGGCATGGGAGAACGCTTGGAACAACATGAAAGGTTATTATGACTATGCCGAGGTATATATCGACAAGGAAAAAGAAGATGCTGGTAACAGCAATCAGAACTTCGGCGGTAATCCTGACTCGCTGCTCCATCTTGGACTGAGCATGGATTTGGCTGCATCTCTCCTCTTCAATGCTCGTCTGCAAGTGGAGACGCCACAGCATCAGGGCTTCTGGACTGCCGAACAGTTCCGTGACACCCCCATGAACAAACTCTTCAATGCCCGCACAGACACCTTTACTGTGGACAAGAATGCCACCACAGATGTCAAAGAACTGCTTCTGGGCGCTGCAGCTCCTGTTGAAGTGTCGAATGGTCTCGTTTACAAGGTCAACCAGTGGAATTTCTGGAACACTTACAGGGCCAAGGACGTGGAGGTGAAACTGAACTCATCTTATATCTTCGGTGCCAGCTCCAACACGGGCAATAATGCCGCATGGGTAGATTTCAACAACGCATCGGCATTTGTCACTGACAGTCTCTATGGTGCCATCAGTGCTGACGGGATGACAAACAAAGTGGGATTCATGGCTATCTACAATACTGGTACTGCCAAGTCAAAGATGTTGTTCCAACTCCAGGACAAGGAACGCAACAATCAGGTGCTCAGCAACCTCCCCTACGACATTTACGTGGTCATGGTGCCTTCTTTCTATGGCAGCCAGACACAGTGGGACAGTCTCACTGTAGAGCCTAAGAAGAACAAATGTACCCTCCAGATTCAGTATAACGATGGTACTGTGAATGCCAAAGGCATTGTGCAGGAACAGAAGAGTCCCAAGTGGGAATGGGATTATAATGGTGAAAAAGTCGATACTATCCTCATCAGCGGAACAGACGGCTTTACCTTTCCCAAGTCATATCGGAACATCAGACGATCCTATCCCGTCATGACCTTTGAGTCTTCTGCCAAGGCCGATGATATCAATAAGAAAGGCTATCAGCACACGTTCTACATAGACCGTATCATCTTTAGAGCCAGAGAAAATTAACGAGTATGTTGACCATCAAAATCACTGAAGACATGAAAAAGAGATTCAGTCACTCCATTATAGACGGCGCCCTCCGCTCCGGTTTCTGCCTGGCTCTGCTGGCAGTATTGGGCACCGCACCTGTTTTGGCTCAGGACGATGACGAGGATGCTGCCGAAGAGGTCGTTACCCGTCGGGTCGTCAAGAAGCCAAAGAAGAACTATCCCACAAAGTCTGTGTCTGGTGTCGTCATGGATGCCGCTACAGGCACCCCCATGGGTGGTGTACGTGTCCAGGCTTTGCAGTTACCGCAGTATTCTACTCTTACCGAGGAGAATGGTTCTTATCAATTGGATATTCCCACTTTCTGTGATGCCCTCCTCTTTAACGCACCGGACTATAACCTTCTGCAATTGGCTGTAAAAGGTGAGACCGGTCAGGACGCTCGTCTTCTTGCCAATAAGTTCCGTGGTTTTTACACAGAGGGAACAACCATCACGAGCCAGCGGGCTGTGCAACTTGATGAGACCAGTTCGCTTAGCATAGAGACAGACATTCAGAACCTTCTCGAAGGTGATGTCCGCTCGGTCAACCGTAGTGCGTTGCCTGCACAAGGTGCCTACTTCACCATCCGTGGTGTTAATTCCATCAATGCCAATGCACAGCCGCTCATTATCCTCGACGGAAACATGATTGACCCAGAGTATGAGCGCACGAGTCTTCACGAGGGATTCTACAACAATATCCTCTCAGGCATCGATCCCGAGAACATTGCCAGTGTGCGTGTCCTCAAGAATGGTACAGCCCTTTATGGCGCAAAGGGTGCCAACGGTGTGATCATCATCGACACCAAGCGCGGCCACAGCATGGCTACAAAAATTAATGTTCGCGTGTACGGTGGTGTGGAACTGGCTCCCAGCAAGCTCGACATGATGGATGGTACGAACTATCGCCGCTATCTCAGCGAGTTGGCAGGAACCATCAAAGACGTGCGCGAGAGCAAGTCGGGTGCACTCTCGCAGTTCACCTTCCTTGATGATAATCCAAAGGGGTATTACTACGACATCTTCAACAACAACACCGACTGGCAGAAGGATATGTATCACACTGCTTTCACTCAGAACTACAAAGTCAGTGTGGAAGGTGGTGATGACATTGGTATGTACGCCCTCTCACTGGGCTATACAGATGGACAGTCCACCCTCAAGGGTAATGACTTCAGCCGTCTGAACCTGCGTTTTAATACCGACCTCAAGGTCTTTGAGAAAGTTTATGCTGGACTGGACATTGCCTATAATCAGACGGCTTATAATGTACTGGACAACGGTTGGAGTGAGAACTACGATATGCAAAATATCGGTTCTACCAATGTGCTCGGTATCATCAGTGCTCCCTTCCTCTCACCCTATTCCTATTACCACAACGAGGCAGCAGGCCGTATTTCTCTTTCTGATGAATATGCTGGCAAATATGCCAAGGACAACGGGACGGGTAAATGGATTCAGAATCCCTTTGTCTTCCCTCGTGCTCTGGGTATCAACGAGAGTCTGCGTAACCCTTATTGGATTATCCAGAACGGAGACGGAAAGAACAAGAACTATGCCGAACTCACACAGATTAGCATCAATTTCTCTCCGCGCTATCAGATTAACAAGCAGCTGTCACTCTTCGACCGCTTTAACTACACACTGAACCGTAACAACGAGAAGTACTTCCTGCCCATTGCCGGTGCCACGCCTTACCAACTCACCGACCTTGGTAACATCACCTCCGTGCTCAAATCACAGTTCACCAAGGAAACCACCATCAATAATGATTTCCGCATTGAGTGGGGCAACAACTATGGAGCTCATACGATTGATGTCTTTGCCGGTTGGCGCTATAACAACTACAGTTACAGCTACAGCTACATGCGTGGTTACAACAACGAGAATGACAAACTGCCCAATATTTCCAAGAACATGCAGTATGTCAATTATGGCGGTACCAAGGACAACTGGATTGATATGGCTTACTACTTCAATGCCGACTACAACTACAAGAACCGCTATTTTGCTCAGGTTACTGCCTCTGCCCAGGCCAGCAGTCGCTTCGGCAAGGACACCAAGGACGGCATCAAGTTGGGCGGCGTCAGCTGGGGACTCTTCCCCAGTGTGCAGCTCGGCTGGCTCATCAGCAGCGAACCGTGGTTCAAGCCTGGCCGTGCCATAAACAACCTGAAGCTCACTGCCGGTTTCGATCAGAGTGGGAATGATGGTATTGACTACTACGCCGCCCGCACCTACTGGGAGAGCGTTCAGCACACGGAGAACACCGTGGGCCTGGTCCTCAAGAACATCGAAAATACCAGTATTCAGTGGGAAACAACTTCACGTTTCAATGTGGCACTTGAAGGATCATTCCTGGACAACCGCCTCAATGCAGGTCTCGATCTCTTCTGGAGCACGACAGACAATCTGCTCACCATGAAGGATCTGGACTACATTGCCGGTGTGGGCAAGTACTGGACCAATGACGGACAATTGAAGAACCGCGGCTTTGAGGTTCATGCCAATGCCGCCGTTATCAACAAAAAAGATTGGAAGTGGGAAATTGGTGCCAGCATAGGTCATTATAATAATGTAATTACAAAGCTGCCTGCCACCAATATCATTGAGCAGAAGGATGTCAACGGAAACATTACCAATACCCTCTACGGCTATACTTCCAGCATCTATGGAGAGAAGAATATTCTCACAGCTGTAGGTTATGCCGCAGGCACCTTCTTCGGATGGCGCACGGCGGGTGTCTTTGCCAATGATTCTGAAGCCCGTGCTGCCGGCAACAATGATTATCTGAAGTACCCCACTGGCATCAAGGACGATCCCTATCGTAACTTCCAGGCTGGTGACGTACACTTTGTGGACCAGAATGGCGATGGTGTCATTGACGAGAGTGACAAGGTGGCCATTGGCAATCCCAACCCCGACATCTTTGGTAATATCTACACCAGCCTCAACTGGAAGAACCTCCGTTTGGATGTGAACTTCAAGTATTCGCTTGGCAACGATGTTTATAACTATCAGCGTTCCATCATCGAGGGTGGTAACACCACTTATAACCAGACCACGGCCATGCAGAACCGCTGGACCTATGAGGGACAGCGCACCGATATCCCCAAGGTGTCTTACATCAATAGCGACGAATGGCGCAATAATGAGCGCATGTCCGACCGTTGGATTGAAGACGGAAGCTATCTCAAGCTTAAGAACGTCCGCCTCACATGGAATCTGCCCATCAGCAATGAGTGGCTGCAGGGACTGCGTATCTGGGGCGAAGCTAACAATGTGTTTACTCTCACGCGCTATTACGGAGTTGATCCCGAAATGTCATGTCGCAACAGCAGCCTCTATCAGGGCATTGACACCGGCATGCTCACACTCGGTCGCAGCTTCAATATGGGCGTAACCATCAACCTCTAATTCGACATCATGATGAAAAAGAATATCTTTTCTCTCCTCTTCCTCGCGCTGGTGGCCAGCTTCACCTTCTCTTCCTGCGAGGATATGCTCACGCCTGACATGGACCGTCATGACGAGGTGGACCAGATTGCGTCAGACACGCTCTATTCCTATTGGGGTATCCTCAAGGGCTTGCAGGACATTGCAGAGCGATATGTCATCCTCGGTGAATGTCGTGGTGACCTCATGGTAGGAACGGAGTATGTCAGTGATTCCATCCATGCCATCCTTTCCTTCGGCAGCGACGGCGACGCCACGGATGGCGCGTGCCGCTACTTGAAAGCCAGTGACTTTTACCATGTCATCAATTCCTGCAACGTCTATCTGGCAAAGTGTGACACACTCCGCACCACGGGTACCAATAAGAGCATTATGCTCAAGGAATACTCACAAGTAGCCAGCATTCGCGCATGGGTCTATCTCCAACTGGTTATCAACTATGGTCGCGTGCCTTACTTTGACACCCCGTTACTTTCTACTGCGGATATAGACAATTTCTGGAATAATGTCAACAAGTGGGTCACTGCCGATGACCTGGCAGACATGCCTGTCGTAGCCAAGCTTGATGAAGTGCGTTCCGTGCCGTTCCCTGACTATGGTCACTATGGCCGTGTTACCACCATTGCTTATGCCAGCCAGTGCATCTTCCCGCAGAATCTGGTGCTGGCAGACATCTACCTGCTCAAGGCCAGTGGTTCTCACAGCCAAGGGGATTATAAGAAAGCCGCCAAGTATTACTATGATTACCTGAATAGCGAATATGGTGGCGTCATCAATCCCATTGATTTCTATACCTTGCAAACCCGCAACCGTCGTACAGAGGAACTCAGCGCATTATCTTCGGGGTGGCTGGCTATGTTCAACAGTAAGCAGGAGGTGGCAGCTGACGAGGAAATCGTTACTGTTATTCCCAGTTCAAACAACAAACTGTGGGGTACCGTCTTCCGTGGCATCAATGACCTGTGTGGCTTCACTACTGCCATCGCCGTGAACACTGACACCGCATCCACTACCACCTCCAGCGTCTCTCTGACGCTCAACTACGAGCACGAACTCAATCCTGCCCCGGGTTACAAACGCCTGAGCTTGGCGCAGGACTATGAGATGTATATCGGTAAGGAAGGTGAAGAGGTGCTCAGCATTGTCAAAGGTGCTGGTGACAGCCGATACAAGATAGCTGTTGACAACTATACCAACACCGCCAAGGGTGACAACACTCCCACCGAATTCATTGTTAAGCAACAGGGTTCTGGTGGATTCAGTACCACCTATCCTGTCATTTATCGCAAGGGTAACATTTGGCTGCGCTATGCCGAAGCGCTGAACGGTGCAGGTTTCCCTGGCTACGCCTTTGCCATCCTCAAGAATGGCCTCTGCGGCAACAGCAGTTGGCTGCCCACCTCAGAGAGACAGTATGAGGCTGCTACTTGCAAATATTATGACCCCACTGAAATCACGGTCAACGGTGAAGGCATCGCAGATACCACATTCTACGAGGGACCGAATCTTACGGATCTGTTTTACCGTGTTTATCAGCGTGCCTATGCGGATAACGCCATCACAGCAACGACAGATAGCCTAACCAAAGAATTCTTCACTGAGAACATTCGTGTGGAGGAACGTGAAGGCGGAAATTATCATTTTGTGCTTAACGAAAACGGTGACGTGGATTTGCTGATTACTCTTTTCCAAGATATCTGGAATTACTATGTAACCAGCGATATCGAACGAGTAGTAACAAGTTACAGCGAACTTCCCAACCGAGCCTACTCCATCGTCTGCAACCACATCGCCAAACGCGAGATGCTGGAGGCTAAGAAGCCGGAGAATGCTGCATTCCTAAACTTCTCAACCCTCTATCTCCGTGGTTCTATTTACCGTGGCGTCATGTACACCCGTGGTGAGACTGAATATCAGACCGTCACAACAACGTATAATGGTGGCGAGGCATCGGACTTTACCATGGGCATCCACAACCGTGGTTGCGGACTCTTGAAGTTTGATGAGACAGAATCCACCTACAACTATGTGGATCAGATCAACAAGATGTTGAAGACCTATGAAGGTTATACGGACTCTACCGCCCTCAGCCGCGTTAAGATTTACGATCCCGATAACCTTGAAATTGTTCAGGTGGCCGTGGCAGACCTCATCCTCGACGAAATGGCATTGGAGACTGCCTTCGAGGGTAACCGCTTCTTCGACTTGATGCGTTACGCTCGTTTCCGTGGAGATAATGACCAATTGGCCAAGCGCGTGGCAGCACGCGGTGAGACCGAGGACGTGACCTTGCGCAACTACCTTCGCAATTCCAGCAACTGGTACTTCAAACTTCCTCAGAGATAACAGAACCTCTCATCATACACTCGCGGCCATTCACGTGTAGAAGCGTGAATGGCCGCCTTTTTTTGCCTGTAGAGCGCTTTTTGCCCGAAAAGTTTGGTGCATCTTCCTTTATTCATTATCTTTGTACCCAAATTGATGCTTTCTGCAGCTGCATGAACGATTCATATCTACTACCTGGGTAGTTCTTACAGTTGTTCTTTCGCTGCCTTTTGCAGTTGACAATACTCTTTATCTCGTTAATTTTCTAACTATAATACAACCAACCACAATGAAAAAACAACTCTTTGTCCTGTTTGTTGCGATGTCATCGCAACTGATTGCCCCTACTCTGGCGACCGCCCAAGACCAGAAAGAGCCTTGGCTGAACCCTAACATTACCCGTGTAGGCACCGAAGCCCCACGCGCCACCTACTTTGCTTTCGAGACTGCCGACAAAGCACGGGCCAACGACAAAACCCGCAGTGACCGCTACCTCTCCCTCGAGGGCAAGTGGCGCTTTAACTTTGCCTTGAACCACAATGAGGCTCCTGCCAATTTCTTCCTCCCCACTTTTGATGACAGTAAATGGGTGGACTTCCCCGTCCCTGGACTTTTTGAGTTCAACGGCTATGGCGACAAAATTTATAAGAACGTGGGCTACTCATGGGACACGCAATTCAATTCGAATCCTCCTTATGTCGAGGAACGCAATAACTATACGGGTTCCTACCGCAAGCTCGTCAACATCCCCGCCGATTGGAAAGGGCAAGACATCTTCATCCACGTAGGTTCTGCCACCTCCAACCTTGAACTATGGGTCAACGGCAAGCGCGTGGGCTATAGCGAGGACTCCAAGATGGAGGTCGAGTTCAACCTCACCAAGTATCTCCTCCCTGGCAAGGAGAACCTCATTGCCATGCAAGTCATGCGTTGGTGCGACGGCTCCTACCTCGAAGACCAGGACTTCTGGCGCTTCACCGGCATCGCTCGCGAGGTCTATCTCTATGCCCGCCCCAAGGCTCACATCCAGGATATTTTCATCCTTCAAGACTTGGTCAACAATTATAAGGACGGCCTGCTCACAGCCAACATCACCGCTCCCGCCGCCAAGGGATACATCGTGGAGCTCACCCTCACCGACCCCTCCGGCCGCGCCGTTGACGGCGGTGCGTCCGCCGTCACCCTCAACGCTCAACGCTCAACCCTCTCTCTCACCGTCCCCACCGCTCAAGCCTGGAGCGCTGAACTCCCCAACCTCTACACCGCCACCTTCACCCTCAAGGACAAGAAGGGCAACGCCATCGAGGTCATCACCCAGCGCGTAGGCTTCCGCAACATCAAGATTGAGGGCGGACAGCTCCTCGTCAACGGCCAGCCCATCCTCATCAAGGGTGCCGACCGCCACGAGCTGGATCCCGACGGTGGCTACCTCGTCTCCGTGGAGCGCATGATCCAGGATATCAAGATTATGAAGCAGTTGAATATGAATGCCGTGCGCACCTGCCACTACAGCGACGACCCGCGCTGGTATGACCTCTGCGATCAGTACGGCATCTACGTCTGCGCCGAAACCAACATCGAGAGCCACGGCATGGGCTACGGCGATCGCACCTTGGCCAAGAACCCTATTTACCACAAAGCACACGTGGAGCGCAACCAGCACAACGTGCAGGTGCAGAAGAACCACCCCTCTATCATCTTCTGGAGCCTCGGCAACGAGGCCGGCTACGGCAAGAACTTTGAAGATGCTTACGAAGCTGTCAAGGCCATTGACCAGAGCCGTCCCGTTCAATATGAGCAGGCTGGTCAGAACGGCAAAACCGACATCTTCTGCCCCATGTACTATGGTTACGAAGGTTGTGAACGCTATTCACAGGGAAACAATCCCCGTCCTCTCATTCAGTGTGAATATGCCCACGCCATGGGCAACTCCATGGGCGGTTTCAACGAGTACTGGCGCATTATCCGCAAGTACCCCAAGTACCAGGGTGGCTTCATCTGGGACTTCGTGGATCAGGGTATGCGTGCCAAGAGCCGCGTGACTGGCAAGGAGATCATGGCCTATGGCGGCGACTTCGGCCGCTATCCCGCCAGTGACCATAACTTCAACTGTAATGGTGTCATCGCTGCCGACCGCAGCCTGCACCCACACGCCTACGAGGTGCAGTACTATTATCAGGACATCTGGGCTACCGTGCCCGAAGGCAAGACCCTGCTCGACGGTGACGTGGAACTCTACAACGAGTACTTCTTCCGCAACACCGATGATGTGGAAGCCTGGGCTTCACTGCTCACTTATGACGGTAACCAAATGCATGAGCAATCCGCAGATCAGCCCTTCCCCATCAAACTTGCTCCCCAGCAGCGCCAGCACTTCACCATCCCAGCCCAGTTCCTTTCATATCTCAAGCAGGCTGTCTCCACCAGCAAATGGGCTGCCGTCAACGTCCAGTTCCGTCTCTCCCGCAATCGCGGCCTCCTCAAGAGAGGTGATGTCATTGCCAAGGCCCAGTTCGAGCTGAAGCCCTTCACCTTCCCCACCGCAGAAGCCGTCATGACTGCCGCCGCACCCGC
>JAEEGL014059557.1_pt1 | contig 23138 bp, 33 predicted proteins | sample 9134231 | NCBI WGS metagenome assembly JAEEGL01 (sample SAMN16246548, study PRJNA631951) | gut metagenome | biome: gut microbiome; feature: rumen; material: fiber-attached | host: Bos | place: Iran: Karaj | collected 2018-10
AACGTTATATATAAAGATACACGTGGTGGTAAACAATATGAGAGTATTAATACTCTTATGTTCGAATGGGATGTTGAAACTACAAATATTAAAAGAATTGAATTTGCAGCCGTACCAGAAGGTAACGGTGAAGGTGGTACTGAAATTATAATGGCTTTCAAAGAAAGATATTATGAGAAATATGACACCTTTAAGATTGATGGTTCTGGACAACAGTGTATGGTAATTGCTCGTCCTTAGAGAAAAGCAGACAATTATTGGGAGGTAGTTGTAAGACTTATTTCTCCTTCTAATAATACTACACTTGATGTCAGTGCTTGTCAGCCAGGAATGACTACACGTTGGATCAGTGCTTATATGCCTGAATTACACGAAGAAGGCTACGTAAAATGGACTTCTAATGTTGAAAAATTCCGTGGTTACATTTCAACACACCGTGCTGATGCTTCTTATTCTGCATTATATGCAGCTCATCAAAACGTATTTGTTAATATGGAAGGTAACAAACGTAAAGGTGAAAAAGACGCTATCTATAGAATGGATACTGTTCAGAAGACCTTGCTTGATACATTCTTAACAATGCGTAACCAAGGTTTACTCTTTAGTAAGAGTAATATTAATCCTGCTACTGGTAAACCCAACATCGTAGACCCTAAAAATTTGAGTTGGGGTCTTGCAGCTTAAAATAGTTGCTACAAAAATCTATTTAATTGCTGGGAACTCCTTGATAAAGGACAATCAGCAGCCAAGACTAAACATAAGCAGGCCAGTATTGGTAGCGTTTAGTAAGGTTCAACGACTAGCTGAAAAGCGTACACATTTAAAATGTGGAAATGGTAGATAATTAATTATATATTTAAATAGTAATTAATATGAAAGTAATTGTATATTGTACTACTAATATAATAAATAAGAAAATATATATTGGAGTACATCTTTGTAAATCAGAAAAATTTGATGGTTATATAGGTTGTGGTGTATATATTAATCAACCATCAAGTTATAATCATCCGAAAACGGCATTTCAATATGCTGTTCAAAAATATGGGCCAAATAATTTTAAAAGAGTTACAATAAAAGAATTTGATAATGAAGAAGATGCTTATTTTTTAGAATCTGAAATTGTAAATGAGAAATTTTTAGAAAGAAAAGATGTTTATAATCAAGTTCTTGGTGGAAAAGGAGGAGATTTTTGTAATTCTATTCCTTGTTATCAATATGATTTGGAAGGAAATTATATAGCATCTTATGAATCTCAACAAAAAGCATCTATTGCAGTAAATAGAGGATTTACTACTATCAAACGTGCAATTAAAGATAAAATAAAAGCCGCTAATTATTTTTGGTCATTAGAAAAAGTTGAAAAGCTTGATTTAACTAAATTTAAAACAGATTCAAATAGAATTTCAGTATTTCAATATTCTTTAAATGGAGAATATGATTGTTGTTACGAATCTGTATCTGATGCAGCTCGTGTAAATAACGTAGCAAGTACAAATATAAGTAGAGCTTGTAAATTAGGATATAAGTGTAATGATAAATATTTTTCATATGAATTTAATTCTACTTTTACAAAAGTTAGAACTGAAACTACAAGAGGAAAACACGTTTATCAATATTCATTAGAAGGAGAATTTATAAGAGAATTTAAATCTTGTAATGATGCTGAAAAAACATTAAATTTGAAAAGGGGTTTAAGTACTGCTATAAAATTAAAAAGAATATTTGGAGGATTTCAATGGTCTTTAGAAAAATTAGATAAAATGGAATCTGTTAAAGAATTTCACAAAGCAAGAAAGGTTGGACAATATGATTTACAAGGAAATTTAATTAAAGTTTTTAATACAGTTACTGAATGTACTAAAATATATTCTGGATGTCGTAATGTACTACAAGGACGATATAAAACATCTGCTGGATATATATTTAAATATATAGATTAATTAAAGATATAGTCTGACTTATATAGTAATATATAAGATGTCTATTGGACTCAGGTAGACCAGTCTGGATTTCTGATGGTTTGATACCTCAAGCTGAAGCATATGCTCACAAGTATGCTTATAATAAGATGTCACTTGGTGTTGTTAAACAAATAATTACTACTCTTAATGATAAAGCTCGTAAACTTACAGGTAACCACTATCTTGTACTCTGTAACCAGAAAGCTTGGAATGATGTTGGTGATGTTCTCGAAGCTCACTTGATGCAATATCATACTGATGGTGCTTTCTTCTATAGTGAGAAAGCTGGTGATTATATTTCTGTAGGTGCTAAAGGATTTAATAGCTTTAACTATCAAGGTAACTCTATTACATTCCATCCTGACAAGGCTCTTACACTTGAATGTGGTAATGACAAGGGCTTCATGATGGCTTTGGATATGACAGCTGATGAAACAATGAATAGTGCTCCTGTTAAGATGTTTACTCTTAAAGGTGGTGATTTCATTAGTAACAAGTTCATCGGTGTCGGTGGTGAAGACGGTCTTAGCTCTGGTGTTGTTAGTAGCCCAGTAGCTGGTTCTAAACTCATTGCTTGGGGTTATTCTGGTATTGCTCTTATGAATCCTTATCGTTCATATATCGCAAGAGAGATTTGATTTTAGTATTTTTAGGATAATTAGATACAGTTAGAAGGGCTTCTTCGGAACCCCTTCTAACATATTTATGTTTAATGGAATAATATGGCAAAGAAAGAAACAAAATTAGAGCAAGATTTATCAAATAAGATAATTCTTAGAAGTGTTAGAGGAAAAATAGGAAACATCATTAAGATGCAACCTTGTAAAGATCCTAAAACTGGAGATTTTCCAGATTGTGTAAAAAAAGTTGATTATAATGGAGATATGATTTTATCCGAAGCAGAAAGAAATGATCCGAATAGACCTTATTTTATTAAGGAAACTGATACATTTGATATTGTTGACGGAACTACTTTCGATTTGGATAATGTTCGTGATAGATTTATTTGGGAAGCAATTAAAAACTGTCCTTATATTGCTCCTGACTATTATGCAAAAGATGAACATGGCAATTCTTTAATTAATGGAACGATGGGTTGGAATTCAAAAACCCCACGTTATGGAATTGCTGAATTATTTGTAGAGAAACCAGGAGTTGATACTCAAAGAAGAATTTCTAGACGTAAACTTAAGTATCAAGCTGAAACATATATCTATAATGACGAAAGAGGTAGTGATGGAAGACTTCTTGTTGCTAAATTACTCGGACGTCGAATGGAACATATGCCTGATGCTGATGTAACTGATTATCTGTTACAAGTAGCTGAACAAGATCCAGAAAAGATTATTAATATCTATAGTGGAGGGGATATGTCTATAAGATTATTGTTTATAGAAGCACGAGATAAACATATAATTAACTATAAAAATAAAGTATATATATACGCTGATGATGTAGTTTTAGGAGCCACTGATGATGCTGCTATATTATATTTAAAAGATCCTAAAAACGCAAAAGTAGTTCAATTAATTAAAAGAGATGTTCTTCCTCAAAAGGAGGATTGAATAAATAAATAAAATTATTCGCTGTGACCGTAAGATAGTCTTATGAAGCAATTCTTATTGAGTTGCAAAAAGAAAATGCTCCTAATATAATGTTGGAGGATTTTAATTATCTCTTTAATAAAGCTATCAATTAGTATGTTAATAAGAGATATAATATTTATGATATAAATCAACAAACAACAGACGATTTACGAGTACTTAAAGCTACTACAGTTCTTACTCCTAAACGAGTAGAATCTTATGCAGTATCTGATTTGGGACAAATGATGGGTGCTACATATGAAGTAGATATGCCTGATGATTATCTCCATATTCTTAATTGTATTTGTATTTATAATGTTAATAAAACATTTAAATGTTATAACAAAGGAGATGTTTGGAGACAAGCTGCTACACGTTTGACAGCTGATGCATATTCTAGAGTACTTGATAATTTCTGGACAAGACCTAGTTATCGTAGACCTTATTACTATATTCATAACATTGGAAAGATTAGTAATGGAACTGGAAGTATTAATGATGAAGACTGTTATGTTGAATCTATAAGTAATGAACCTAAGAATGTTGATTCTAAAGCTAGTCCAAAATTTTATGTATTTTAGTTAGTTGGAATTAACGGTAAAAACGAAAATGTAAATTCTAATAATAAAGATTATTATTACATGACTTAGGATTAGTATGATGAAATTGGACCATTATCCGATAAATAGAATATTTATTTAAAAGATGGAAAATGGACAAGCGGTGCTGGAAGCGATTACGATTACGCATATCATCTTATAAGTTCTCCAGAATATGGTAACGATGCATCTAATAAAACTATATGGGATGCTACTAACCAAGATACTGTTTACGATCCTGCATCAGCAGTTGAAAGAGGTGGTGGTATCAGATATGGTAATAAATCTACTGTTAGAATGGAAATTCGATATGGTACTGATGATTCATTATTTAAATTAACAAAGGTTTACGTTGATTATATCAAAGCTCCACAGACTATTAGGTTAACACAAGAACAACTTGACAAAACAGAGGATACTTCTCAATTATTGGAGTTTCCTGATTATGTTTGTCAAGAGATAATAAATGAGTTGGTAAATATTATTATGGAAAATATTGGTGATCCTAGATTGTAGACTCACCCAGTAGTTAGTCAATCTATTGCTAATCCAGCTCAGCAATAGGAACCCGCAGCTCCAGCTGCACAATAAATAATTAATTAATATGTTTTAGTTTACTACTCAAACAATTTTAAATTCAGTTGCTCTCGCTCCTTCTACTGCAAGTGTTAGTGTTACAAAAGCACAGAAAGTAAGTGATTATGACAAAGCTAATGTCATAATTAATGAAAGCGGTAGATATCCTCAGTTGAGAGTTGGAAATGTTCGCTTCAATTGGCCTGACATTTTAGATGTTTATTATAAGAAAGCTACTCCCGAAATTCTTTCTTATGTTACTTTTGATTTAAGTAAATTATCAACATTAGTTGATAATCCTGTTGGTTTCTGGAGAGTTGCCCTTTATGTCAGACTTAATAACAGAAGTGCAGATTCTTTCTACAGCAATGCTACTTCATTCTTTGGTCATCCCTTCTACATTGAATTTCCTGTAAAGGAGAATGATACTCCTGCTAATATTGCACAGAGAATTAAGAATATTGCTGACAAATATATGTTGCTTCAGACTGAAGAAAAGCTCATTGATATTGAAATTAGCGGTACAAATATTACTTTTAAAGGTACTACTGGCTATCAATATTTCCATGTAGCAAAGATTCAGTATTGGGATGATAAAGCAATTGCCGTTGACTGTTGCGCTAATCAAGGTGATTTCATAGATGTAATTACAGGTGTTCCTGTTAAGTATACTGTAGAAAATGGTGAAGTTACTAAAACACAAGTCGTAGCTGCTACTGGTGAAAATCTCGCTGATAACGAAGCACCTATTGTAAATGGTACAGAAGCATTTGGTGATTATAATTGGATTATTCATAATCTTAGATTGCCAAGTCCTGCTAATACTGATTGGTGGACTGGTGATAAAAATGAGATGCCAGTTGTTGGTGCTACTTATGACCAATTTATTATTCGTCTTATCAAGGAAAGAGATGGTATTGCTGGTGGTATTCTTGGACAAAGAGCTACTACAGTTACTACTCATGTATTCTATGTAAATACAGAGTTTGCTGCTGACTTTAAAGCTATTCTCGAGGGAGCTGTAGGCGAAGGTAACATCAGAGATTATATTGATGGAATGCTTGATGATCCATTTAAGACTACAAATTCTGCTAACTATGTTGCACAAACTCCTTATAAGACTGGTCCTGTTATTCCAGCACATGATGATGAAAAAGTTCCTTATGCAACTAGTGAGGAAGGTGAAGGCGGTGAAGGCGAGCATTGAATTTAAACATTAACACAATAAAAGCTAGGCCAGACCTAATACGGTCTAGTCTAGCTTTATTTATTTTTATACTATGTATTCAGTAAAAAAATTAGCTGACGCAATATATAATGATATTGTTTCTGGGTTAAGAGGTTATCATCAAAATATGTCAATATCTTTAGAATAGCTTGAAGAAGAAATAACTCAGATGAGATTAGCTATTATTAAAGAGTATATGTTAAAAGGTATTTTACCAATTCAAGATTTACTTGTATCTATAAATTGTATTCCAGTAGATTGTGATACTTTAGATAAATGTAAATGTAGAGGTAAAGCATGTGGAGAACCAACTGCTCACTTTTAGATTCCACAATTACTTTATGATTATGGATTAAAGAAAGCAATATTTTATTTAGGTTCTTCTGATAGACAACATCCCTTTCTTGTTTATACAACAGCTGTTGATAAAATAAAAACTTATCAAAAATATCGTAAACGTGGTAAAGGTAAACCTTGGGTATATATTGATATTGCTCCTAATTCAGATGGATTAATTGATTGTTATATATTTAATGCACCATTAATAAAACAAGTTTCAATTACTGCTATTTTTAAAGATTTAAGACAATTAGAAGGTTATCAATGTGATTGTGAAGATAGTAGTAATGAATCTTAGATGGATATAAATTATAATTTCTTAGATATAGTGATTAAAGAGAGATTAACTAAGCAAAAGCTTTATTATTATCGCCAAGCAGCAGCTCCTCTCTTACCTAATGATTAGACTTATTAGCCATGAATAATTTTCATTATGTTGCCGTATTATTAGATATGTTATATGGTATAGAAATGGAAGAGGAAGATTTAGAGGAAATTGGACTTGTAGCTTGGAATTTAATTGGAAATAAAAATACTAGATTATATAGATGTAGATTAAAAATTAATCCTAGAGATTTATCAGTCACACTACCATGTAATGCAATAGCTGGAAGTGGAGTAAACGGAGGTGTAATCGAAGCCGTTACTGCATCTTATGAGGATTGGGAAAGGGTTACAAATAAAACTTTTGGTGGAGATATTAATTCAAATATAATTGAAAATACTATTGAAGCTTAGAAATATTATCCTAGTCCGTATTATATTCCTGGTAAATTGTTAAAATATGAACAAGTTGGAGATAAATTATATTTTGCTCATAATTATGGAATAATAAACATTCTTTATAAAGGAATATTAGCTGATGAAGAAGGTCTTCCACAATTAACTGATAAAGAAGCTACTGCAATAGCTACTTATTTAGCATATATAAATAAATTTAAAGAAGGATTAGTTACTAATAATCAAGCCATTATTCAATTATCTGAAATATTAAAGTCTAAATGGTTATAGCAATGTGACCAAGCTAGAGTTACTTATCTAAATCAAAATGATATGAATAATATAATAGAAATAAGAGGCTCTTGGGATAGAGCAGCTTATTCTAAATCTTTTAAAGGATTGAAATGAATTTAGCAATAGGTTGGGCTTGTAATTTAAATGATATTTTAGTTAGATTTCCTTATGAGAAAATAAAAACACTATAGAAGTTTAAAACTAAAATTAAAAAACTATAGAAATTAAAACAAATAATTAGATATTCTATAGATTTAATTCTTACAGATATTGTAGAAAATAATGTTACATTTAAATTACCTACAGTAAGTAGAGTTAAAGCCGAAATTCATTTAGAAGTAGTAAGAGATTCCGAGTTTAGACGTCAATATAAAAATGGCAAATTTAAAGGGGTCGATTACTTGGAATCTCTTTTTACTGCTTATTAGTTATATCTATATGTCGGAAATACTAAACATGAGAAGTTCACATATAGAAAGAAATATCCTATATACATTGGAAAAAAACATAGAGATGCTCTATACAAACATATAAATGAAGGTAGAACTTACGGATGACAACTAAAATAAATGATTATGTAGATAAAGTAAATGAGAAGTTTCCAGAATTTTCTAAATCTGAAATAAAAATAATTTTAGTTTACGGCTGGAAAATGATACTTTAGTGTATAAACGCATTAAATGATTTTTATACGCGAGATAAAGATATATTTTTCTTTATAGGAAAAATTGGACAAAGTAGTTTAACTTCATATAAGATATATGTATCTAAACTTGCAAGAAGAATAAGATATATGTTTCACAGAACTAAATCTGAATGGGATGGATATTATTATTTTGCAAGAGGAGAAGATTAGTTTAAAGATTATCTTAAACAATCAAAGAAAAAGCATAAAATATTTAAAGATGTATTTCTTTATAAATTATTAGAAGAAGTAAAGATAGCAGAATTTGCTAAATAGTATATTTTTAGATTAGATGAAGATAAAACTAAATATATGTAGAAATATTATAAGGAAATTAAAACAGATAAAGCAGAATTGATTATATAGAGAGATCCTCTCACATTAAAAGATATAATGACTTCGTTAAACAAATATAAATATTTACAATGAATGGAACAAACAGTTAATACATTTAATAAAATGTTATAGATGGATACTAATCCAATGGTTCAAGGTAATGATTCTTTAACTGATTGTTTAAATGGAACATTTATAACACAAAATGGAAATGAAATAATTCTTTAGAATGATATGGGTAATGCGAGAGTAGATCATGCACATCTTCCTTTAGGATATGAACCTGTCGGTATTAAAGAATATGGAGGAATAATATATGTAGCTTCGTATAATCCAATTACAAATAAAAGTTAGATAGGTAGTTTTCCATCTCCAGAAAGAATTAAAGGTACTGAAAATACAAATTTAGGAAATAATATAAATTTAAGTTTTTGTGAAGGAGAAAATAATTATGAAGTTAAATATCAACGTGGTAATAATGAAATACCTATAAGATATTTAAAAAATGATGCTAAATTATATCCATTATCTGATGATACATCATTACATATTGGAGATAAATTTGGAATTTATTATCATGGAAATGACTATGACAAGTTTTTTGAAAATGTATCTAATTTTAAAAATACTACAGAAAGCAATAAAGTAAAAACTCCTAAAAACAAGCTATATACATTATCATTAGGAATTTTAAATTCACAAAACGAATTTGTTGATATTACTAAATCTTTACAAAGATTTGACAGTGATGGAATTAGATTAACAAGTACCGATTCAGAATTATATAATTTTAACCAAGGATATTTTATTAGTCCTTTAAAGGATAATAACAATGAAGATACTTTTTTAGTTATGGATGATGCTAATTATTTATCTAATAGATTAGCTAATTAGAATTTAAATACTTATGCTTATAAATTAATTGGTCCGCTTTATTTAAAAGTTCAGTTAAATCACATTTAGGAATTTACTTATGATATAAAGGGATATAAAGAAGGTAATGAAGCATATTTAACATTAACTGGAACAATAATTTATAATTGTCCTGATGGATTTGAAGGAAGTAATTCTGATTTTGAAAACAAAAATTATCAATCGTATGAATTATATGATGCTGATTCTGAGTTTAAAAATCTAAATTTAATAGGATTGTTTGAAAAAAATAATAATTCAATTTCTAGACTTGAGTTTCGTCAAAATTCTAACAACGAACCAAATCCCAAAGTAATAAGTCATTCTTATGATTCCAATACAGATTTATATACTTTAGTAGTAGAATATAAGTATGCTGCAATAGAAATTGATCCAAACAATTCAAAATTAGAACTATTTTTAGGAGTCAGTTCTGGTGAAAGTTGTTGTGGAAGTACATCCTCCGTCGAATGTGAAATGTTTTTAGATAACTTATCGGAATGGATAACTATTGATACAAATTTACTTGGTTCTGGGCAATTAAAATTAACAGAATATAAGTTCTTTAATTATGATGATTATTCTAATTTCCAATATCATTTAGAATATTACGAAAAAGATGATGAGAAAATTACAGATATGAGATTTGAGTTTTATAATGTTGGAGATGGAACTGATATTTTATATTCTGAAATTATTGAACCAAGAAATGGTAAAGGAATTGTTAAAGTTCCATTTAATGTAACGTAGAAATTATATTGGGGAAGGTTAGTTTATAAATTAAATGATAATACTGATAAGTATATTTACGATGAAACTGCATATGTTAATACATCAAATACTACTAATACACCAAATACCACAAATAAGTTTTTCACTGACAATGGTACAATATTCTTACTAACAACTCGATTACTTAATCCTTGTTATAATTCATCTAATAAAGAAGAATATGTTAGAAATTTTAAAGATTTTGTAATATATTCTAAAGCCAAAAGTTCAAATAAAGAACTTATATTTAAAGACGAAACAAAAGATGAATCTGAGTTCGACAGAAGAGAAAACGCAATCAAATAGAAACTAAATATTAATTACGAATATGTAACAGAATATGATGGAGAATTAGTAAAAATTGGACAAGCTTAGAAAAATGGTTCTTTATTAGTAAGTAGTTTTAAAGAGTATGAAAATATTTCATATGATGATGCTGGTACAATAGGAACTGAGGGAGATTTATATGGAGAAATTGAGGAAACTACTTTTGATGAATATATAATTAAAAAAACAGGTTGTTCGAAAATTTATGATCTAGCAAGTAATGGAGAAAAACCAATCATAAACACATGTGTTCCTGATAACGATCCTGATTATAAAAGAATATTTAAGCCACATAATATAAATTTTTTAGAAACTGGAATTTATACATTAAAATGGAAAGCTAAAAGTACAACCATTGATGGAAATTATGTTAGCAATGGAAACTTTAGTGTTACTCTTAGTGATAAACGTATAATTAATATTCAAGAAGTTGATAATTTTGAATATATCATTAGTGAAAAACCCATCAGTTATAAAATTCTTAAAGGAAAACATAAATTAACAATTGAAGCTAATGCCCAAGTAGATATTAGTTATATTGAATTTTGTAGACAAGAAACTTCAGAGCCAGTAGTTGATATTACGGACAATGTAATTGATAGTAGTGAAAGTAGTTCACAATACAATATTTACACTAATTTGTTTGGTGATGGAACAGAAACTAATAATATTATTAGTCCACAATCTGATATAAATAATCCAAATAACTCATATGTTCCCGATCTTTCAGGTAATATCGAGGTTGATCCGCAAACTGAAATTCCTGTAGTAACCATAATCGACAACGGAGGATCTGGAGTATTATATAATGCACAGTTTGGAAAAATATATGTTACAAATATAAATACAAAAACTTATCAATATTAGTTTAATGGAATACCTTTATATAGTTCTCGTTTAAAATTTTTATTATATTCAAAGAAAAATTCTGGCAAATCAACTAAAAATATATTAACTATAAAATTTAGCATTTTAAATTCGGATTATGTAACAACACAAACCATTACAATGTATAATAAAAATACTTGGCCTGATAATTCAATTCTAATAACATCGTCAATACATAGTTTGGAAGATATTCCTGGAGAAATATACGATTAGTTACGAAAAGATGAGGAACATTGTAATGGACTTACGTTTAATTGTAAATTAGAACTTACATCCAGTGATTGGTATATAAAAGGTACTGTATTATTATATGGACATAATACGATAGATTCTATTGAAGAATTTAATAATTATGCATTGGGTGAGTATAAATACTTACCATATAGTGATAGTGACTATACAAATTCATCATCAAATTATTTAGAAACAAGAAATGAATGTAATACTTTAGTAAAAAATGTTACTAATGGAGTATATAATAAATATACTACTTTTACTGAAGACGAAATATATGTTGTTAAAGTATCAGAAATTAATCAATATGGATGTTAGTTTCTTCACGGAGAAGATCGTAGCAATCAATTTGATGAAGAACCTAGAATAAGATTTAAATAGGATAATATATTTAATATAGAAAGATTTTAGAATGAATGTAAATATAAGACAGAACATGAAACATGGTATGAAGGAAAAGTATTTCATGCTCCAAAATTTGATGAATGTACAAAATTTTCTCTTACTGGAACTGATTGTAGTATAATGTACACTAAACCATATAATTATACATATAATACAGAATCTAAGTATTTGTATAATATGGGAATAGCCTATGGTAACGGTATAGTTTAGTATGCTGAATTTCGTATTGGAAATGACTTCTATATGGGAGTTCACGACTCCTTTGAAATTGTTTCAGATATTGGTAATCTTTGGTTTGATATGGAGATTAACGGTATAACAATAAAAAATTTGTAGTTTGGAAAACGATATAGTTTTTATGATTTTATTGATACAGCTAATAACCTACATGTTGATTTATATTATACTGATAGAGATGATGCTAATCGTGACAATTATTATGAAATTTAGAATTTAGAATATTTTCCAGCTCATACGAATCCATGGAATACTAGTTTATTTTCAATAGATAGATTATCTAATATTAGAAAAGAAAAAGACGGCTCTATTTTAAATGGAGGTAAAGAACAAGGAGCTGAATACAATGGAAAATATAATATAAACATTTGTGTATATAGAACTAAAATAAGAGAATTTGTAAATACTAGTCCTAGAAATGCTCCGTTAAGAAGTAATGACCAAAACGAAATACCATTAGTAAATGCAATTGATGATATAACAGAACACGTTAATATTTATAAATACGACATTAATTAGGATGAATCGGAAAACTCTGATCCAGATTATGATTACTACGATCAAGTTGTTTCAATTACACCAAAAGACTCTGATTATTTTTTTCTAAGCGATATAAGTACAAATGATGATGATAAAGAATGGTTTAGAATTAGTATTCCATAGGGTTATTTATATACTTTTAAAGAATATGTTTTAAAATATAAGACGGTTGGTAATGGAAAATTTACATGTTACTCTTTTAATTCTGAAGATGAATACCCAACATATTGGTTTGGACCTATGAAAACGGAAGACAAAATGGTTAAGTTTTCAACTCCAACTTATATGACAGATGGAACTTATTTAGTTGTTTCGTTTTCTGGAGAAAATGTAAATTTTGAAGAATTAAAGTTTTGCTATAAAGGAAATAATCAAACTCCAGATCCAGATATAGTGGATGATACTAGTGAAGAATCTGAAGAAGATAATTCAGGTTCTACAAACCCAACAGTAGTTACACCGGTTATTGATATTCCTGGACAAATAAACATGACATATAGTTAGAAATTTAAAGTATTAGACCATTATAATTCTAAATTAAATGTTGTAGAAGATTATAATTTATATCCAGATTATATTGAAGAATCTACTACAAATGGTGTTGAAACTATTTTAACATATGAAGTTGAAGATTTTACTCCGTTGTTTATTAATAAAGGTGGAACTTATTCTATTAATAAAGGTTTAATCTGTACTACTGAATAGAATTATATAACATTTAATCAAATATTTAAATCTAAAGCTACTAGTGGTGATAAACAAATTCAGAATGGATTTATAAAAATACATGATGCTATTTCCAGTGTACAATCATCTAATGAAGAAATTGCTAATGATACAACAATAGGAATAAGTTATAGTAATAATAATAATAAGAGTTTTATAGGTAATTTTTGTAGAGAATTATACGATAGTGAAAAACTTCTGGAATCAGAGATGATTAACACTTATGATACTAAAAAACATGTAGTAGCTTTTAATATCTCTGAATATGAAGATAAACTTTTTAGAGATTTAAATTTAAAATTTACTAAGCGTGGAAATACTTATAATCATGAAGAACATTCTTATGTATTTAGTTATTGTTTTGCTAAAGAAGCAATATATAACGGACATGGAAAAGTTATGTATATGGGAAATTCTGCAGAAATAGGTGAATTACTTAATAATCCAGACAATAGTTTACAATTAATTAATGCAGCAAGAATTTGGTGGAGAGATTCTAATAATTCTTGGGTATTAATTAAAACTCCGTTTAGAGGGAATGGTATGAAATATCATAATCAATTTGAATTTTGTAATTATTTAAAATATAGTTTATTTACTACTAATTTTACATATTGCGGGTTACAAGATGTTACTTGCAGTTAGGCAGGAATCTATTATCCAAACGAATTCGACTATATATATACTGGAAGATTTAATCCAAAAGTTAATGTAAGTTTAACTGTGTAGGGTGGAAAATTAAAATGTTTGGATGAATGTGAAAATAATAATTGTATACAATGTAATGGTAATAATTGTATACAATGTGAACCACAAAAAGAAAATTATCCAATAAAATTTTGGCTGAATGTTCCTGATATAGAAACTAGAGATAATATTAAATCATTTGAATTACAGTATAACGAAGATTTCTTTGATGAAATTGATTCAATTTTAAATAATGATGTTATATAGTCAATAGATATAAACACTGGAAATATGCATGATTATTAGGGAGAACCGCTATATCCTGGAGTAATATATTTAATTAATGGAAATAATTAGTTAGTAAAAGATATTGATTTAACTAATAAGTTATTATATTCACCTAAATATAAAATTGGAATATATAATGGAATACTATGTAATAATGTAAATTATACAGTCCCGACATATACATACGATTTTTGTGATGGAGAATTTTCGTCAAGTGATTATAAATATCCAAGAATAGATTATACATCTGCTAAAACAGTAAGTCTATGAATCAAGTATCTGATAATAAAAATATACGTTTATTTTTAAGCGCATTACAAACTAAAGGAAATTTAGCTTATGAATATAATCCACTTCATAATTATCAAACTGAAGTGGATTTATTCAAAGCTAATACTGATATAGGAGAAGTAATATTTCCTAAAGATTGTGCAGTTTGTAAGACAAATGGAATGATTCTTACTAAGAAAACAACTAGAGGTTCTGATAATGAAGAAATTAGTTAGTGGGTTGATAGATTTGGAGTAGTTTATAACGATGTTATAACAACAGAAAATAAGGACGTTAACTTATATGCTACTGCTGGATCTTTAATTGATTTAGATACAGAATAGTTGAATTTTGATTTAGAACATCCTGTAGATATAGAAGTTCAACCGTCTTATGATGGTTCTGTTAATCTAATTTTAAACGATGATAAGAATATTCCTAGATTAATTAATTCTCGATTTTCAGCAAGAGAATTAAATACTTATGAAATAGTAGATAGAATTGGTGAAAACGATACAAATGTATATAATTCTAAGAATTTTGATAAAGATACATCTTTATATTTTTAGTATGAAGAAAGTCCACAAATTACATACTTAAATTATATACAGGGTGTTTTACCAGTAGGTTCTTACTGTTTTTATTTTACTTATTGTGATGCAGATGAAAATGAATCAGACTATATAGCTGAATCTGGAATAATTCCAGTATTTCTTGGAAACGATGCTGATTATACTTCTATGACAGGAGGGATTAAAAATCAAAATTCACATAAAGGAATAAAACTAAAACTTACTAATTTAACAGATGCTTATAGCTATTTAAAAGTATATTATGTTAGATATTTTGCAGATTATTAGCAAAATAGAGTTTTTGAAGCAAAGAAAATATATAAAAAATATGCTATAAATTCTAGTGTTATGTATCTTTAGATTACTGGAAATGAGTAGGCTGAGGATATTGATGCTAATATATTAAATATATCTAGATTTAATCCTAACCATTTATTAACTTAGGCACAATGTAAGAATATGTTGTTCTTTGGTAATATTGTTAAAAATGTTGACAATTATAAAGAATTACAAGATTGTGCTTTAAGAATAATTCCAGAGTTTGTACAAGAATCTTTTGAAAGAACAAATTTAGACTATAATAATGTTGGATATTATGATTCCAAAAATATCTATAATAAAGTTGGATATTTTCCTAATGAATATTATAGATTTGGAGTAGTATTTATTTATAACAACGGAACATTATCCAATGTATATAATACTTTAGGGTATGATAGTCAAATAGAGAATCAAAATGATGGCGATAAATTAAAGATTGTAGACAATTCATTATTTGATAAACCTGGAGATTAGCCTTTGTTAATTAGAAAATATATTAAAATTGATGATAAAGGTTGGATTAAAGATGATGATAATATTATTGAACACAATAAAGGAAAATTAAATGCACGAGGAGTTGTTCATACTTTTGATACAATATAGGATAATGAAATTCTTGGTGTAAAATTTAATATTCCTGATGAAGTAACCAAATTCTTAAAAGAAGATTTAGGAATCAGAGGTTTATTCTTTGTTAGACAAAAATGTGTTCCAACTTTGTTAGCACAATGTTTATTGATTCCAATGGATGAAGTATTAGAAGCTCCTGTTCTCAAACTTGGTGATAATGATTTTAGAACAGAGTGTTTTGTTACTGATAGCAATTTAATTTCTAATAATTATAAATCTAGATTATATAAATATTCTGATGATTCATCTATTAGTAAACATGCTTATGCTGCAATATGTCCAGATTTTCTTTTAAATTAGCCATATTATAATCAAATTTTTAACAGTTCTTCGTTTAGAATAGAACAAATATCTAATGATAGTAATCGTTGGTTATCAAGTAAAGAACGAATGTATAAATTTGAAAGTGGTAATGGACAGGTAGCTGGAACTGGAAATCCTAAATATAAAGTCACAATATGTTCTGTAACTGAAGATGTGCCAAATGTAGCGATTCAAGATTGTGTATATCGTTTAGAAATGGGTGAAGCTGAAGAAGCATATCGTTTTAAATTTGCTGAAATTGATAATGGAGCTATCGAAGATTCTAAAGATAATGCAGGGGTTGATAGTACTGGAAAGAAAAAGAAGAAAAAATACTATTATTATAATATTGTTAGAGGAAAATATTCACCTTATTTAGCAGTTTATAGTGATAAAGAATTAAATACTTGTGCACTTTATAATATATACGCAGATATACAAAATTCTGAATAGGAATTTTAGAATAGAATGGATTCTCATGAGCCATTTTATGCTATAAGTGATAGGTATAATTTTAGTCAATTAATAGATAGAGCATATTATAGAGGTGATTGTTATTTAAATACATTTACTTATCGTTTAAATAGAAACTTTAATGATCCAAGTCTTCCTAATAATGATTAGATTATAGATCCAAATACTTGGAAAAATAATTATTTATTAGATGATTAGCCTAAATGGGCTAAAATATCTAGATCTGATATAAATGCAGTACAAATGGGAAGTTGGATTACTTTCCAAGTAAGAAGTGCTATGAATTATGCTCTTCGTTCAGAAGACCATTCAAATGTAGCAGAAGAAGCATTAATGGGATAGCCTCGTAGTTATTTTCCAAAAAATAGAATGTTATATAGAGGAAGTAATAAAATGCCTGATTCCTATGTATTTAATGATGCATATCGAGCTACATTAGGATTTAAGTGTTATTTTACATTAGATGATATAAATTATATAAAAGATACATTTTCTAATAGAATTTAGTATTCTGCAATATCTATTCAAGATTCATTTAAAAACAATTATAGATATTCATTATCTACATACTTTAGAGATTATTCTCAAGAATATGGTTCAATAACAAAACTAATTGGATTTGAAGGTTATTTATTAGTAATATTTGAACATGCTATAGGAGTTGCTGTAATTAATGAACGAATACTTGCTGGAGGAAGTGATGGGGAACCAGTATTTATAAATACACAAAATGTTCTTCCAGAAGAACTTACAATTATTTCAGATACATATGGAACTCAGTGGGGAGAATCTGTAATTAAATCCGAAGCTGGATATGTTTATGGAGTTGATACAATCGCTAAAAAGATTTGGAGAGTTAAAGGACAGCAAATTGAAATACTTTCTGATTTTAAAGTTGGAAAATTCTTAATTGAGAATATTACTTTAGGAGAAAGAGAAAATCATCCTATAATCTCATTAAAAAATGTTAAAACTCATTATAATAATAATAAAAAAGATATAATGTTTACATTTTATGATGATATTTATAAAGATGAAGAAAAAGTATGGAATTTATGTTACAATGAATTACTCGAATCATTTGTAACTTTCTATAGTTGGGTTCCAAGTTATTCTGCTAATATTGATACTCAATTCTTCACATTTAATAGAGATACTTCTAAATGGTTATCATTACTTGATAAATGTAATTATGCAAATAAAAATAATTATGGAGTTGTTATAGATAGTCCAGTTATTTCTAATTCAGCACAATTATATTATCGAGTTAAAAATTAGAAAATATTTACAATTAAAAATAATAACGACGAAACTGTTAAAAATGTAAGTATAGAAGTTGACGAAGAATAGAAACTTAAAAATGTTAATTTTAAACTTGAACATGATCATTGGGGTAATTACAAGTTGTTTACTATTAATGATAATACCATAAGTTTTGTTAATAATAAAGAAAATGTAATAAATGAATTACTAGAGAAAAGAAATATTACAGTTTCTAATAGTACTGATTTAGATCATAAATTATCTTTATTAAGTCCGATATACTTAGAAATAACTCCTACTTATACTGTAGATGAAGATAAAGAAGAAGAAAATGCAAATGATAATATTATTTATTTTAAAACAGAAACAATTTGTTTAGTAAATAATACTCTTTGGAATAATATTGTGGATTTAGATAATCCAAATCTTACTACTGATTTCTTTATTCACGGAAGAGCTGGAATATTCGATATTAAAGAAAACATTTATCCAACAAGATGGTATGGAAAAACACATCCATTTGAATTTGAATTTGTAGTTAATGATAGTATTGGACAATAGAAAATTTATGATAATCTTATTTTAATATCTAATAAAGCTGAACCAGAATCATTCCATTTTGAAATAGAAGGTGATAATTACGAATTTAGTGAGGATAAGAGAACAATGTATTTTAGATAGGAATTTACTAAAAACATTTTCCAAGAATCTGGCTCTGATATTATTTATAATCGAAAATATACTGATGTAATGGCAAATTTACTTACTAAGGAATAGCATTATAGAAGTAAAGATTCCAAATATACAGATTAGTATTTTGACTTTAGTAATCATAGAGGATTTGATAGAGTATATCCTATCTATTCAGAGAAGTTAGTACAACAAGTTAAATCTACAATATTCCCACTTTATTATGAAAGAATTGATACTTTTAATGATATTTATCATAAATATTAGCAATTAACTAATCAAGGATACGATTATCAAAATTTATCTGGATCTGAGATTAAATGGGATAGAGATTTAAATCAATTTAATATTGTAACACATATTAAAAATTGTCCAATTAATATAGTAGGAAGACTTAGAGGTAATTCATTCTACAAAGAAGGAAAATGGAATATTTAGATTCCTTCAATTATATTTATGTAGAAAAATGAAACGGATTGGAGTAGTAGTATAGAATATGAGGGTAATACAATAAATCTTCCACCTGCTATTATAAATTCAAATACTATTCCTGAGGGTGTTAAAAAAATTACTATAGATAATATAATTGAAGCACTTGAAGGAAATATAGAATCTGCTAATGTTGATATAAAACATCCTAATGAATTTGTACAAGTTGGACAATGGACTCATAGAAAGGAAACTAAAATTAGAGATAAATGGTTAAAAGTTAGAGTTAGATATAGTGGTAATAATTTAGCAATTATACATAGTATAATTACTTTATATAAATTAAGTTATAGTTAATTATGGGACAATATTATAATTTTCCAAATTTAGATGTCATTTTTTAGGTTCCATCATATAATTCAGCTAAAGGTTAGAATTTATCACCTCAATCATTCAATGTTATTAATTACGCTACTTAGTATAATGCTTAGAATGGATAGATTTATAATCCTTCGTCTGGAAAAACTTATAATTATCAAACACCATAGCAATCAACAACTCAACAATAGTAGCAAATACCATCTGTTAAAAATCAAATAACAGCTTTTGGTATAAATCAATTAACGGATTAGTTATCAAATGGTATTACTAATAATATATTTGGTACAGATTCTGAAGTTGGTAGAAATCTTGGTAGTATTTTTAGTCAAGGTATTTCCTCAGCAGGAAATACTTTGGCTGATAATGTTATCAAAGGACAAGCATTAAGTCAAGGTTTAGGTAGAAATGTAGGAGCTAGTGTTGGTGGTACAGCTGCTGGAGTCGCCGCTAATTATATTGGACAAGGTATTAATGCGTTAGGTGGAGATTCAAAATTAAGTAGAGGAATTGGTGCTGGAGTAGCTACTGGATTAGGTTCAGTAGGTGGTCAAGCTATTCAAAATTTAATTAAAGGAGAACGTGCTTTTGGGGATATTGCAGATTCTTTTAAAGCTATTAAAACTTTTAACCAAGCTAAGAAAGTAGCTGATTTTGCAAAAGGTTCTCCAGAAGCTATAGAAGCATTAAAAGCTGCTAAATTAGGAGCATTCAATCTTGCAGGATTAGGAGGTCAAGTTATTGGAGCAGGATTACAAGCAGCATTTGGTCCATCTAAAGAATATGGTGGAACTTATGGTGGTATTACAAAAGGAATGGATACTGCTTATGACTTAGTTCAAATGGGTGTGGGACTTATTCCTGGAATTGGTACTGGAATATCAGGACTAATGGCTCTAAACAAAGGATTATCCAACGTATTTGGCTCAACCAGTGGTATGACGCGTCAAGATGCAATTCTAGGTTCTGCTTTTATGCCTGCTCCAGTTAAATGGTTAAATATGGCTGGTGCTAAAACTACTGACACATTTAAAAATCAAAGTTGGCAAAATCAAGAGAAGGCTACTGATTTTATGCAAGATTCATTTGGAGATTTAAATGATAAATTTAACAAAGCACGTAAAGAATCTGGAAAAACTTATGGAACGTTTAGTAGACATGCTTATAATAAAGCACAAGGAAATTTGGATTTTGCTAATAGAGCTTGGAATCAAATAATGGAGATGGCTAACTAGAATGTGTTACAAAATATTAGAAGTTAGGACATGACTTCTATTAATAATCAAAGATATGCTCAAGATATTATGGGAGGATTTCATCCTTTATATAGAGGTAAACAAGGAATGAAAATATTTAATAATACAACTAACCATAATATAGGAATGAGATTGTTATCAGCTGCTGCATTAATTGATAATAAAGCAATGATTCTTTCTGCACAAGGTGGTACTAAAGTAAAACGTCCTAAAAAGAGATCTTATGGTTCTCCAGAAAGAACTCGACCTTCTTATATGACCGAAGAAGAATGGAATGAATATTTAGAAGATAAAAAACGTTTCGAAGAATATAAGAAATCTATAGGTAGAGAAACTGATTACGGGGCTCCGTATACTGAAGAAGAATAGCAATAGTTAAAAGAATATAATGCCTAGAAACAAGCTGAAATAAATTAGAAAACTTAGGAAAGAAATAAAGCTAAAGAAGAAGCTGCTGCTAGATTTAATAAACAAGTTAATACTGTAATGGGAGCAATGACTCAACAAGCTGATGAAACACCTTTCACTGGACAAGAATATCAACAAGCCGCTGAAAACTAGAGGCAAGAAAAAGTTGAGAAATTCCATGAAAAAGCAGAAGAACTTGAAAAAGGATTTAATGCTGCTTTAATGGCTGATTTAGCTGTAAGTGCTGCTCCGTTTTTATAGAGAGGATTTAGATGGGTGTTTAATAAAGCTGGATAGTTAGTTAAAGTTCCTGTTTAGGAAACTTCTATTATTAATAATCTTACTTCTCATGTTCAAGGAGAAGAAGCTATTAAAATGTTTAAAGAATATGGTGGAACTCCAATTCCAGAAGGCTCTATTAACGGAGAACAATTAAGAAAATATGTAATGGAAGCTAGAGAACGTTATGGATTAATTGGAAATAATAATATAACTGATGAAGAAATTGCTCAAGCCTTATATAAACATTCTAAAGAATTAGGAGGAAATACTGCTGCTGTAAATGCTCAAGGAGAACCTTAGTTATTATTTAGAGGAGATACTCGTAGATATACATAGCTAAAAGAAAGAATGTCTCCAGAGGAGCTTGCGAAAAAATCTGGAACAATGGATAATTCTTTAGGTAATTTATTTTTAGGAGAGTTTCCAGATAGTTATAGAGGCGTTGATAGATATATAGGAACTTGGCGGAATTTTAATGGATCTCCTAAGTTAGTTGGAAGTGGAACAGGATCCAAAGTTGTATGGGATGGAAAAACAGCATCAGAAATAGAAGGATATCCCTATTTAGGACCTTAGGCTGGGGGAGGATATAAGCTTTACTCACAACCTCATAGGTATGGGAATATTGATGTATATAAATTGCCAGCATCAATGATGGAATCTGGAGTTAACGATTTAAACGCATTTATTGTAAGAACTCCTCAAATGCGAAATGCTTCAAGTGAGATTTCAGTGTTAAATGATGATTGGATGTTACAAGGAGCAAAAGATTCTCATTTTATGTCTAAAAATTATAAATACAATCCCAAAACATATTCCATGGAAAATGTTAAAACTGGGGAATCTTTAGGTGAAATTACAACAGAGTCTGCTCCAGAATCAAGAATAGCTATGGGAGATCATTATAAAGAATTATTAAAAGAAGCGGAGCAAAAACAGTAGGGATTATTAAAATCTGAAGCTAATTCTCCATTAAGAGACGAACATTCTCAGTATTCTTACTTTGCTCTCCCTAATTTTAATATTCGAGGAGCTAAACATCTTCTTCCATATGATTTAAGAATACCGAGAGATTGGTCTAACCCTAATATATATAAAGCTGTAACACCATATATAATAGGAGGTTCAACAGCAGCTACTTTATATAATAAATCTAAATAATATATGAAACGTTCAAGATTAAAAAATATAATTAATAAGTCAAAGTCTATTTCCAATAAACAAGAAGTTGGAAATCCATTTGATGAATTTAAAAAGTCTCTTCCTATAGAAATTGATGATAATTATCGTTTAGAAGCTGCTTGGAAAGCTTATGGTTCTACTAAAGATTATAAAACAGCAGTATGGGAAGGATTAATTCAACCTATAGATGAAAATAATGTTAAACTTCCATCTATTGGATATAATGAAGAGACAGATGAATATGAATATCTTAATAAAGGAGAAGATAATGAAACTGTAGCTAAAGATATTAGAGTGTGGGATAATGATGTAATTCCTTTAGTACAGGAACTTAAACT
>JAEEGL015947891.1_pt1 | contig 23138 bp, 13 predicted proteins | sample 9134231 | NCBI WGS metagenome assembly JAEEGL01 (sample SAMN16246548, study PRJNA631951) | gut metagenome | biome: gut microbiome; feature: rumen; material: fiber-attached | host: Bos | place: Iran: Karaj | collected 2018-10
AGACTACCTGTTTGATAGGTCGCAGATGGAAGCGCAGTAATGCGTGCAGTTGAGCGATACTAATCGACCGAGTGCTTGAACTGCTTCGTCAGTTCAGGTTTCGCAAACACTACGAGTTTCATCTTTCCTTTATTCGGTTTTTCAATGGACAATCGACCGGAACACGGTTGAAAAACAGGCAGGACGATATCTGTCCTGCCTTTTCGGATTAAATAGGACGAAACGCAAAAAAGGGAAGGAAAGGAGGGATCGCCGTGGATCTGAACGCGATCACGCTGAAGCCGTTCGACCGCGATCGGCTTGAAAACGGACGCCGCGAAGCAAACGCGCTGCGCCGGACGCTGGGCGATCTTGCCACGAGCGTCGACCACGTCGGCGGGACGGCTCTCCGCTTCGTTCCCTCGTCCCCGACGCTCGATTTCGTCGTCGCCTGCCCGTCCGATATCGCCATATCCGAGGCGGCGCGTCTGCTCCGTTCCGAAGGCTACGTCCCCGCGTCGGAAAGTGGGTTTACCGGGGGGTTTGACCTCTCGGAGCACGATCTTCTCCTGTTTTGCCCCGCGCAGAACGGGGGTGCGCCGCTCCGTTCGGTGCGCCTGACCGTGGCGGGCAGCCGGACGTGGGAGGACTGCGTTTCGCTTCGCGCCTATCTGTTCGGGCGTCCCGACGTTTCGCGCGAATACGCCGCTCTGAAAGAGAAACTCGCGGCGGATCACCCCGGCGACCGCGCCGCCTACGAGCGCGGAAAAGACGAATGGATCAAAGGCGCCCTGCCGATCGCGCGGCATTGGAGCCGCCTCGGCAAGACGGTCACGGTGATCGTCGACCGCCCGATGGGCTCGACGCACCCCGATCGCCCCGACCTCGTCTATCCGATCAACTGCGGCTACCCGAAGGATCTTTCGATCCCCGGGGAAGAGCGGCTCGGCGTGTACGTACTCGGCGTGTCCCACCCGGTCAGCGTCTTCACCGGGCGCGTGATCGCTCTCCTGTTCCGCGAGAACGGCGAGGGCGTCCGTTGGGTGGTCGCACCGCAGGGGCGCGAATACGATCAGGCGCGCATCTTTTCCGAGGTGTGGTTCCGCGAGCGCGATTTCAAATCGACGATGGAACACCTCTTCCACCGCTCCGTCGGTATGGTCGTGTACCGCAATACCGCCTCGGGCTACCGGTTCCTGCTTCTCCGCGAGAGCCGCTCGCAGGGGTGGAGCATCCCGAAAGGGCACATGGAACACGGCGAGACCGAACTGCAGACCGCGATCCGCGAGGTGCACGAGGAGACCGGGCTTGACTGCACCCCCGTCCCGGGATTCCGGCGCGAGGTCACCTATCCCATCCCCCCGATCTACAAGAAAACGCTGGTCGCGTTCCTGGCTCCGACCGACCGCAATCCCACCGTTCAGCCCGAGGAGATCAGCGGTTATCGTTGGGTATCGCGCGGGGAAGCGAACCGGATGCTCGGCGGTCGCCGGATCGTCGATCTGATCAACGCCGCCGCGGACTTCCTCGACAAAAAGAACTGATCTTTCCGCCGCCTGCGCCCAAAGCGCAGGCGGTTTGCTCTGTCGCGCCGCGCAGGGATAAAGGGGCGGCATACCGGGTGCGCCGAAGACGACGCGTATCGCTTTCACGCCCGAAGGGCGTCTCTCCTCCCGTTTTCGGTCGAAAGAAACCTGTTGCAATTCCGCGCGCGATATGATATAATAGGGACGTTCAAGACGTATTACGAACAACGCAAAGGAGAAAAACCGATGGCAGAATTCCGTAAGATCCCCGTTTCCGATTTTGAGTGTGCCCCGATCCGCATGATCGCGAAGGATTGGCTGCTTTTCACGGCGTCCAAACCCGACGGCACCTTCAACCCCATGACCGTCAGTTGGGGCGGTATCGGCGAACTGTGGGGCAAGAACGTGGCGTTCGTTTTCGTCCGTCCGCAGCGTTACACGCACGAGTTCACCGAGGCGGGTGATACGGCGACGCTCACCTGGTTTGAGGAAAAATACCGCGAGACGCTCGCTTTCTGCGGGGCGAAGAGCGGGCGCGACGTCGACAAGGTCGCCGAAAGCGGACTGACCCCGCAGAACGACGGCGACAACGCGATCTACTACAGCGAAGCGAAAGTGGTCTTCAAACTGAAGAAACTGTACGCGAACAAAAAGGTCTTCACGCCGAAGAACGCGACCGATCCGTCGCTCTTCGACTTCCATTATAAGAAAAAGGACTATCACACGATGTACGTCTACGAGATCCTGGAGATCCTCGACCGGGATTGACGCGTACCCGAGGGCAGGGAAATGGCAAAGAAACCCGACGCGCAAAAGGGAAAAGTGATCACCGTCAACCGTTCTGCACGGCACGACTACTTCGTGCTGGAGACGTTTGAAGCGGGGATCGAACTGTTCGGCACGGAAGTCAAGTCGCTCCGCGCCGGGACGGTCAATCTCAAGGACTCCTACTGCCGCGTCGAGGACGGCGAACTCTTCGTGTACGGAATGCACGTCAGCCCCTACGAGCGCGGCAACATCTTCAACCGCGATCCGCTGCGTCCGAGAAAACTGCTGATGCACAAACGCGAGATCACCCGCCTGCTCGGGCAGGTCACGCGCGACGGCTGCACGCTGATCCCCCTGTCGCTCTACTTTTCCGGCTCGCGCGTCAAGGTGGAACTCGGGCTTTGCAAGGGTAAGAAACTCTACGACAAGCGCGAGTCCGACGCCAAACGCTCCGCCGCCCGCGAGATCGAACGCGCCAGCAAGGGAAGAACCGAAGACTGAAAAAAGAAAAGCGAAAACGACCGTGAAAAAACGGTCGTTTTTTATTGCGCAAAGCGCAATTCGAGAGATTGCCCTGACGGGCAATGCGATATACGCTCGCTCCGTTCGCGTTCGATATGACTGCTTCGCAAACGAGAGGAGTACCCCCGTTCACGTCGCGTCGCGACGTATCGAGTTTTGCGCGCTTGCACGGAAAACATATCGACGCACCTCGGCGCCTCGCCTTTCTTGCAAAGCGGCAAGAAAAGACAACAGGCGAAAAACGTAGGCGAAAAGGGGCTTTCTGCCTGTTTTAACGCGATGAAGACAGAGCGTCGCTTTTTGTCGGAAAGAGACCGAATCCAAATTTGCCGTTCAAGCGTTCGTCGTTTTGCACAAATGGAAGCCGTCGAAAATTGTCGGTTTCGCTGAATTGTTCAAAGTTGTCTTGTAACAGGACAAAAATAATGCTATAATATACAAGATAAACCGCAAATATGATATTGGCAAAGGAGTCAAAGCATTATGCACAACCCACACAAGAGAAGGAACCTTTCGATCCTTCTGGTCCTGGCGCTTCTGATCGTTGCCGTTGCGGTGATCGTTCCGATTATGACTTCGGCGGATCCCGCCGAGATCGACGACTTCGGTTACCAGACCTTGTCGGCGCTCAATTTGGCGAACGACGTCAAAACCGATCTGCGGTTCGTCTTCACGGTCGGGAAACTCGACTACACCGAGGTCGGCTTCGTGATCTCGAAGAGCAATTCCACCCCGACGATCGGCGGTGCGAACTGCTACAAGGCGGGGACCGATACCGTTTACAGCGCGATCATGGCGAATGGCGTGCCGCAGTCGGCAGGCGTGGGGCGCTACTGGGTCGCGGTCAAACTGACCGACATCCCGCACGCCTATTTTGACGGTTCGTTCTATCTGTGCGCGTTCGTCACCGACGGGGAAGGCACCCGGTATTCCGACGTGGCTTCGTTTACCGTCTGTTCGATCAAGGGGCATACGCACACGATTGACGAGACTGCGCACGATATGGTCGGCGGTACCGCTGCACTGAACCGCGAGGGCACCAAGATCGGTCATTGCGACGGTTGCAATCTTGACAACGTGACGCAGTATAACGCCACTACTGCCTTTGAATACCAGAAGTGGACGGGCGGCAGTAGCACACATGCGTATAGAGACGGTTGGGATCTGTACACCGAGGTTTTGAAGAACGGTACCCTGCATTTCTACCCCGACGAGTCCAACAGCGGGCAGGGCAACGACCTTCTGATTGAGTATTCGGTTCTCTGGAATGAAACGTTGCTGAATCTCTCCTCTTCGACTAACAATGGGGCATACGTTGACACCCGTATTTGCAATAGCAATATAGGAAAGAGCAAGGGCGTATGTTATTGGTCCCTGACCAACGATGTAAAACAAAGTGATTGCGTCTTTGCAGGTAGTTTTGAGTATTCGGGTCTGGACAAACGTGCTCTAGGTGGCGAGAGTTATACGTCCGAGTATATGGTGAAAGGTAACATCGGCAAGGCGTACTACGACTGCCCGAATATTGGCGGTACGGATCGGAACAATCCCGAATGGGGGTGGCACCGTATCAGCATCCGGGTACATCAGGACGTTACAAATTTGGATGCCCTTCTGGCGGACAATGGCGGAGTGGCGGGCGGCGTCCCTGCCGAGTACTACATTTCCTCGACCGTTTACGTGGACGGCGTGCCGATTTCGAAACTCGGCGATACCGATCTTGTGACCGATGGTGATGGATACGACCGAAAACTCTTCACCGCGACCTCCACCGGTGCGGGCGGCGTGACCTATTCCGACGTCAGATACGTCAACAATGCCGATCCCGAGTCCGGTGCTCTCTACGTCATGGCTTACAGCGTTAATAACGTCGACGCGCCGACGACCGGAAAGAATGCCTATTTCCCTGTAGGCGATACCTTCGTTACTTGCGGACAAGAGTTCGTGCAGACCGTCGCCAAGGTTCAAAAACCCGAGGCGCGGACTGAAACCATCGACGGTATATCGATTGTAGCACCGTTCTACTACACGACCTACGGCGAACATGTTCACACTTGGGACGGCGACTTCGTTGACGTGCAGGGCGCGACGCTGCTCGATCACGGTTGGAGCGCGGAGCACTGCTTGATTTGCGGCGCGATGAACGAGGAAACCGCTGTCATAGCGGACGTCAAATTCGTCCCGGACGTTCAGGTATGGACCGAGAACACGCAGGGAGATTATATTCCGCAAAAAATCCATCTGTCCGGCGATATGTTGGACGGCGGCAAAAAGTTCCACCCGTACACCAACTATCCGGACGGCGACGACCTTCTGATCGAGTATTCGATCCTTTGGAATCCGACGCTTCTGAACCTTGACGCTACGCAGAATCCGAACATTACGTCACAGATTGGCAAGGCAGGGGGCGCGAATTCGAATGATCTCGTTTACTGGTCGCCTGCGGACAACGTATCTGGCGCATGGTGCAAATACGCCGGCGGTTTTGAAGCGGGACACGCCGTTTCCATCGACAGTACGACTCCGGTCGGCGGTTATACGAACACGAATTATCCGAATATGGGAACCGATCCGGGGGAAGGCGATTTCGGTTTTGCCGGCTACCCGAACATCGGCGGTTCCGACCAGGCTAATCCCGAGTGGGGCTGGCACCGTGTAGGCATTCGCGTTCACGAAGACGTGACGAATATGACTGCCGTGAAATCCGGTTCGGAACATCCGACCTATCGTGTCACGGTCACGACCTACATCGACGGCGTAGCGGTTTCCGAACTCTACAAACAAGGGCAGGCGGGAAGTCTTTTTAGTACTACCAAAGACGGTTCCAATAACATTAAAGATAGCGGCAACCTCCTCTATTCCGCGAAAAAAGGCAGTTCCGGTTATACCAATGTGAATTCCGAAAGATACGTGTACCCGTTCATTCTCCATTCGACGAAGGCGAAAACCGGCGAAACCGTCTATTTTGCGATTGCCGACGTGTACGCCACCTGCGGCAAGGAGTTCGTGCAACCGGTCGAAAAAGTCGCTACTCCCGCCGCTTCTACTCTGACGGTCGCCCCCGGCGTGGAAATCTCCGACAAGATGTATTACAAGAGCGCTGCCGTCGTTAAAGCGTTCAATACCTCTTCGAGCGGCATCTACGGTGAGAAGTTGAATATCAGACGTGATATCCAGAAAGACGATCATTTCTATCCCGATCCCGTCAATAACTACACCGGCAACGACCTGCTCGTTGAGTATTCGATCCTTTGGAACGATACGATGCTGAGTTTCAGGGGTAATAGTAGTTCTTATCGTCCCAGCATTCAGACGCGGTTATGCGCGGCTGACACAACCAACGACAACGGCGCGGTGTTCTGGTCAACTGTCGCAAATCAGAACGGAAGCGACTGCAAATACGCCGGCGGATTTGAGTACGGCGGACTCCGGACCTCCGAAGCGGGCAACCCGTATCCGAAGATGACGCTTACGGTTTGGGATGCCGAAAACGAAGAATATGTAACCGGTGATCAGTATTCCGACTTCCCGAACATCGGCGGAACCAATCAGGCAAGTCCCGAGTACGGTTGGCACCGCGTGAGCGTTCGTCTGCGTCAGGTCGTGTACAATGAGAACATGCTGAAGGAAGACGTTACTCCCGGAGCGACCGCCGCCGTCTACAAGGTAACTTGCTGGATCTATATTGACGGCGTGCTTGTTTCCATCTTGAGCGATACCGGCAACACCAACTGGAATACCAACAACCGGCTCTTTACCGCAGAATCTGACGGAAACGGCGGCATCATCTATACGGATATCGCTTATTCTCGCTGGATCTTCCCGTTCTATCTGAATAGCACCAGGACTTCTTCCGGCACAGCGTACGTGGCTATCAAGGACGTTTCGGCGACCTGCGGCAAGAAGTTCGTGATGGAAGTCGAGAGAGCCAATCCGGTCGTCCCCGTGGCGATCAATCCCGCCAACGGCGTTGGTACGTACTACTTCCAACTCGCCGACTAACCCAACGACTGATCGAAAGGAGATTAAGAAATGAACGAAAAGAAAGTTTACGAATCTGCCGAGATCAAGATCGTCTCGCTTGATCGCGATATGCTGATCACTTCCGGCGGCACGCTGGCGGAAGACGGTTGGGACAGTTTCGAATTCGGCTCTTTCTGATCTGTAAGACAACCGAATAACAGCCCCCGCAGATTTTTCTGCGGGGGCATTTTTTTGTATCGTCTTTCTTGCAAAGCGGCAAGAAAGGACAGCGAGCGGAAACTGCCATAAAAAGGGCGTTTTCTCGATCAAAACGCCGTGAAGGCGCGGCGCCGCACGTTTGCAAAACTCGAGAAAACCGAGAATAACCGGCTGAATATTCGGCGTTTTTCACAAAAAGACGCCGTTCGTTTTTGTCGCTATTGCCGATAAAGATCGGATGTCTTGTGACAGGACAGGAGAAAGACGGAATGAATATATAATATATACAACCCGCACTGTGCGGGAAAAAGGTAAAGGAGACCAATCATCATGCACGTTTCTCACAAGAGAAGGACGCTTTCGGTCCTTCTGGTCCTGGCGTTGCTGATCGTTGCCGTTGCGGTGATCGTTCCGATCATGACTTCGGCAGATCCCGCCGAGATCGACGACTTCGGTTATCAGACCTTGTCGGCATTTGATCTTACCGCCGACGCCGAAACCGATCTCCGTTTCGTCTTTACGGTCGGGAAACTCGACTATACCGAAGTCGGTTTCGTGATCTCGAAGACCAACTCGACCCCGACGGTCGGCGGTGCGAACACCTACAAAGCGGGGACCGATACCGTTTACAGCACCATCACCGCGGACGGCACGCCGATCCCGGCGGACGACGGTCGCTACTGGGTTGCGGTCAAACTGACCGACATCCCGCGCTCCTACTTCGACGGTTCGTTCTATCTGTGCGCGTTCGTCACCGACGGGGAAGGCACCCGGTATTCCGACGTGGCTTCGTTCACCGTCTGCACCGCGGCGGGGCATCTTGCCCACACGGTTGACGATCTTAGTCACGGTATGAAGAGCGGCACCGCTGCGATGAACGTCGTCGGCACCAAGATCGGGCATTGCGATATTTGCAACCTTGACAACGTGACGCAGTACGACGCGACCACCTCTCTGGAATACAAGAAGTGGACGGGCGGCGGCGGCAACGACAGTTGGGTCGACGCTTATAAGATGTCCGAGATCCTGGCGGGCGGCAAGCACTTCTATCCCGACGCCTCCAACAACTACGAGGGCAACGACCTCTACGCCGAGTATTCGGTGCTTTGGAACGAGACGCTGCTGAACCTCTCGCCGACGCAGGAGAACGGCGCGCGTCTGGAAACGCAGTTCTCCACGAAGTCTAACGGTAGCGCCAACTACAAAGCCCTTGCGTACTGGTCGCTGACCAACAACGTCAACGACTCCGGCGCGAAGATCGCGGGCGCGTTCGAGTACCCGAACGGGAATATTTCGACCTCCGAGCCCGGCAACCCCTATCCGGGCATGACTGCCGGCGGCGGCGCGTACTCCGCGTACCCGAATATCGGCGGCACCGATCCCGATCACCCCGAGTGGGGCTGGCACCGCGTCGGCGTCAAGTACCATCAGGACGTGACCAACCTTGCCGCCGTCCGTGACAACGGCGCCGCGGCACAGTACAAACTGACCGTCACCGTCTACATCGACGGCGAGGTCGTTTCGATCCTGAGCGGCACTTCGCTTGACAAGAGCGGTAACGATTACAAACTCTATACCGTTACCGGCGGCGGCGGAGAATTGAACTACACCGACATCAACGGCAATCTCTACTTCCAGGTCTTCAAACTGTATAACTATTGCGCTCCCGAGTTTGACGCGTACTTCATCGACGGCGACTCCTTGGTCACCTGCGGACAGAGTTTCGTCCATCCGGTCACCCGGATCGACAATCCCGCCGCCCGTGTTGAGACCGTCGACGGACACGATTTCAACGGCGCGTTCTACTACACCACGGTCGACACGCACGACCACGTCTGGGGCTCGCTTGTCAACGACGCCAGCGCCGGCGCCGACTGCGGACACGCGGCGACCCAATCGATCCACTGCACCGTCTGCGGCGCGACCAAACCCGACTCGACCGTCAACCTGCCGATCGATCCGAGCCTCCACGCCTACGGTGCGTACACGCGGATCCTCGAGCCGTCTCTGCTGAACGACGGTATCGACAGACGGACCTGCGCGAACTGCGGCGCAAATGATGACCGTGCGATCGAATACGAAACGTACAAGAAGACGTTTACGTCGGACAATAGCGAAGGATACGGCGACCGGAAACTCCTGTCCGAGATCATGGGCAGCAAGCACTTCTATCCGACCAACGACAATCCTACCGGTAACGACCTCCTGATCGAGTACTCGTTCCTGTGGAATCCGACGTTGTCGAACTTCGCCGAAGGGACGGACGGAAGTAACAGTCCGTTCGTTACGACGCGTTTCGCCAATTGGAACGGCGACAATGCCAACGTGTTGGTGTACTGGTCGTTGAGAGACAACTGTAACGACGCGTGGTGTAAATACGCCGGCGGCTTTGAGGCGGGAACGCTTCAGACCGTTGCGTCCGACGATATCGTCGCGGGCGGCACTCCTTCGGGAATGTGCGCGGGAGGCGGCAACTACGCCGCATACCCGAACATCGGCGGTTCTACTCCTGCTGATCTTGAGAATTTGAACAACGGTCACGAATGGGGCTGGCACCGCGTTCAGATCCGTCTCCATCAGGAAGTGAAGAACGTCGACGCGGTCAAGGGCGGTTCCGCCGCGACCTATCGCTTCGTCTGCACCACCTACTTTGACGGCGTTGCTGTTTCGATGCTTGAAAAAACCGGAACGGCGCTCGGAGAATCGAAGAACTATCTCTTCACTGCGGCGAGCGACGGAGAGGGCGGCATCACCTACAGCGACAACGCGTATCTTACCGGCAACAACTCTACCAAGAGAACCATTTGGGCGTTCAAGTTCAACTATACGAAGACCGCTTCCGAGAACGCGTACTGGGAAGAGGGCGACATCTTCTACACCTGCGGACACGACTTCGTGCAGGACGTCGAGAAGGTCGCGTCTCCCGCGTACGTGGACTACGAGATCGCTTCGGGTATCCACGTGAACGCAGCGTTCTACTACCAGTTTGCCGACTGACCAAACGACTGATCGAAAGGAGATTTTGAAATGAACGAAAAGAAAGTTTACGAATCTGCAGAGATCAAGATCGTCTCGCTTGATCGCGATATGCTGATCACCTCCGGCGGCACGCTGGCGGAAGACGGTTGGGACAGTTTTGATTTCGGATCTCTCTGATCTGTAAGACAACCGAATAACAGCCCCCGCAGATTTTTCTGCGGGGGCGTTTCGTTATATTTCCGTTTTTATAACGCGCGGGCGGCGCGAAAGGGGCTCGGGAAAAAAGAGACAGAAGCGTCGCTTTTCGGCCCCGCCTTTTTTACAGCCCTTTCAGGTTCTTTTTGATCTTTTGACGCACTTTCCCTTTACTTTTCTATCTTTTCGTGCTATACTGTATAAGGAAAGCCGTGCAACAGTCACGGAACCGACGCAGAAGGGAAAAGAACAATGAAGAAAACGATCGCGCTGATGATCCTTTGTCTTGCAGCCGTCGCGGTTCTGCTCGCGTCCTGCTCGCTCACGGGCGGAGGCGAGGACGAAACGACCGCCGCGACCACCGTGGGCGAACACGACCACGTCTGGAACGCGGGGACAGTCGTAAGAGAGGGAACTTGCGACAAAGACACCCAAGAGGAGACCAAAGGAGAGATCATGTATACCTGTACGATTTGCGGTGTGACCAAGACCGAGGAGACCGCCGGTCATAAGTGGGACGAAGGGCGCGTGATTGAAGCGGCGACCTGCAAGCAGGTAGGATCGCGGCTCTGCACCTGCTCGGTCTGCAACAAAAGGCAGACGTTTGATATCCCGGTGAGCGACGACCACAAATACGTCGCGTCGGGACGCATCGTGACGCCGCCGACCGCGACCAAGGACGGGGAAGCCGAACTGGTCTGCTCGGTCTGCCAGAAGGCGACGACCGAACCGACGTCCTACTCCGCCTACTCGACGCAGGTCAATCAGATCAAGGCAAAACTCTCGAACTTCAAGGATTCCGATTTCGGCGGTTCGAGTATCCGCACCAACCTCGGTTCTACTTATACGGCGCCCACCGTCAAGCCGACGACCGGGCAGCACCCGCGCGTGATGTTCAACGCGAACGATATCGCCGGGATCAACCGCGCGCTGAACAACGGCATGAACGAAGCCGCCGCGAAGGAGTTCCGTCGGCAGGTCGCCCTGAAGGAGACAGGCTCGCTTCCCGCCGCGTACAATCACGGCGGAACCAACGGCACGCATAACTTCAACGGGCAGGTGCTCTCGAATATTATGGCGCTCGCGCTCGATTACCGGATCTCCGGGAACCAGATCTCGGGGTATCAGGCGATCCTGGCGGCGAAGAATTACCTGAAAACCATCGACGTCCAGAGTTTCAAACCCGATCCCGAACGCTCGATGGGGAACATCATGTACGCGATGGCGTGCGTGTACGACTGGTGCCACGATCTGATGAGCGCGACCGATAAGCAGCAGATCGTCGCGGGCGTGCAGCACAAGTGCTGCGAGAGTACGCACATGGAAGTCGGGTTCCCGCCTTCCGGGCAGGGCGCCGTCGCGGGACACGGCTGCGAGTTCCAGATCCTGCGCGATTATCTCGCGTTTGCCATCGCGATCTACGACGAGTATCCCGGTTGGTGGAACTACGTCGGCGGGCGTTTCTATCAGGAATACGTTCCCGTTCGCAACGAGTTCTACAAGGCGGGCATGGTGCCGCAGGGCGTGTCGCAGTACGTGCAGATCCGCTTTGCCGCCGACTGCTACTCGGCGCTGCTGATCAAGGCGATGTCGGGTTCGCTCCCCTACGACGAAGAGGGAATGCATCGGGTCATCCGGACCATCCACTCCTACGAGTTGCCGAGCGAGTTCACCTTCGCGTCGGGCGACGGCAGTAACACGACCTCGCTCAACCAGATCAAGAAGGTCATGGAATTCGGCATGGCGTCGATGATCACGTCGCACCTGTTTAACGACGCGACCATCCGCGCGATCTACGAGAACGGCAAGTACAGTTATTCGATCTTCGGCGACGGTCAGTACGGACTGGAGCAGACGGTCGGTTACGCCTGCGAGGAGTTGATCTGCTCGTCTGGCGAAGTCAAGGCGGCGAGGAACCTGCACGCGGGCATGGATCTGGTCGTTTACAACGGCGGTTGGCTCGGGCAGATCATCGCCCGGAACAGTTGGGGCGCCGACCAGGCGGCGGTGCTGATGAAGATCGGCGTCCGCGCCGACACCAACCACGGGCATGAGGACGCCGGGCAGTTCCAGATCTGGTACAAGGGAATGCTCGCCGGCGACTCCGGCGCGTACGCGTCCTATAACCACGAGCACTGGAAATACTATCACCAGGCGACCATCGCGCACAACAGCCTTCTGATCAACAACGGCAGCGGCGGTACCTACTACACAGGCGGTCAGATCCGGCACACGGAAGAGACCGGATCGCTTACCGGTTGGCTGGCGAGCAAATACGAGACCGGCGTTGTGACCGGGCACGAGGCGGGCTATACCGACACGGCGAAGACCAAGGTGAAATACGCCTACATCGCCGGCGATATCGCCAAGGCGTACGGCAGTTCGACGGCAACGACGGTCGATCGCCGGATGCTCGCGGTCTACGAGACCGGGAACAAAGACGTTCCGATGTTCTTCTTCGTCTTCGACGACATCACGGCGGCGAGCGCGAGTTACAAGAAGACCTTCCTGCTCCACACGGTCAGCGAGCCGACCATCAGCGGCAAGACCGTGACCGTCACGACGGACAAGGGCGGAAAACTGGTGCTCCAGAACGTCCTCGGCGGCGACAAGATCACCAAAATCGGCGGAGCGGGCAACAACTATAACGTCAACGGACAACAACTCGAGCCCAACCGCTACGAGCAGGACGGCTACTGGGGTCGCGTCGAGATCAGCCCGAACACCGGTTCTGCGACCAGTCTGCTCCTGAACGTGATGTACGTCTGTGATTCGACCAAGAGCCCCAACCTGACGGCAAGCGCGGTCACGGGCAGCGCCGTCAAGGGCGCGGTGCTCGGCAACGTCGCGGCGGTGTTCATCTCCTCCCCGACGCGCCAGACCACGGCGTTCAACTTCACGGCGACCGGCACGGGCGATCTGACCTACTACGTCTCGGGCGTCAAAGCCGGGAACTGGAAGATCACCGCCGGCAATTCGACGCCGACCGTGGCGGCAACCGCGGACGGCGGACTGCTGGTCTTCACCGCACCTGCAGGATCGGTGACGATCGCCCCCGTCAAGTAAAGGCGCGCACGTCTCGGCAGAGACCGAAAAACGAATGGATTGTTTAGTGCTTTTCGCTCTGTTTGACGATCCTACGTAGCCAAACGCAACAGAGGTTGAAAACCGTCCGCGTATGCGGGCGGTTTTCTCCTTTTGCTTGAATTCGTTGTTTTGTCCGCGTCATAACAGGGCCGGCGCGGTTGTTTTTTGTATGTACCAAGCGCGCGGGACGTCGAAGTCGCCGTCCCCTACCGCCGACGCGGGTGCGTTTTACGTCGCGTTTGCGCGACAATTCACGTTCGCGAAGCGAACAGTTCATGCGCGAAGCGCATTTCACGTTTGCGGAGCAAACATTTCATCGCGCCGCCCGCGGCGCCCTGTTGACAACCCCAATATTCGGGTATATAATATATACGTAAAAATATGCCCTGCCGGAGCGCAGGGGTGAAAGGGAGTGTTCCACTTGACTAAAATCGACATTTTCTCGGGCTTTCTGGGCGCGGGAAAAACCACCCTCATCAAGAAACTGATCTCCGAGGCGTTCAAGGGCGAAAAACTCGTCCTGATCGAGAACGAATTCGGCGAGATCGGCATAGACGGCGGCTTCATGAAGGACGCCGGGATCGAAATCACCGAGATGAACTCGGGCTGCATCTGCTGCAGTCTGGTCGGCGACTTCGGGCGCGCGCTCGAAAAGGTGCTGACTGAACTTGCCCCCGACCGGATCCTGATCGAGCCGTCGGGCGTCGGCAAACTCAGCGACGTGATCCGCGCCGTGCAGGGCGTTACGTCCGACGACGCGAAACTCAACTCGTTCACGACGGTCGTCGACGCGAACAAGTGCAAGATGTATATGAAGAACTTCGGCGAGTTCTTCGGCGACCAGATCACCCACGCCGGGACCATCATCCTCTCGCACACCGATAAGACCCCGGACGCCAAACTTGCCGAGTGCGTCGCGATCATCCGCGAGCACAACGCCGATTGCCGGATCGTCACCACGCCCTGGTCGGAACTCGACGGCGCGACTATTCTCTCGGCGATCGAGGGCGCCGATACGCTCGAAGAAGAACTGAAGCGCCTCGCAGAAGAGGCGGCGGACGAGCATCATCACCACCATCATCACCACCACGACGACGGCGAGGAATGCTCCTGCGGGCACCATCACGACGACGATGACGACGACGAGGACGAACACGAACACCACCATCACCACGACGGCGAGGCGTGCTCCTGCGGGCACCATCACGACGACGACGATGATGATGACGACGACGAAGAAGACGAGCACGAGCATCACCACCACGACGGCGAGGCGTGCTCCTGCGGGCATCACCATCACCACCATCACGGTCACGACGCCGACGAGGTCTTTACCAGTTGGGGCGTCGAGACCACCAAGAAGTTCACCCGTGAGGAACTGGAAAGCATCTTGACCGCGTTCGACGAGGATTCGGTGAAATACGGTCTGATCCTGCGCGCCAAGGGCATCGTCGCCGGCGAGGGCGGCGTCTGGTACCACTTCGACTTCGTGCCCGACGGGATCGACGTCCGCGTCGGCTCCGCCGACGTGACCGGGCGGCTCTGCGTGATCGGTTCGCACCTGAACGAGAGCGAGATCGCCGCGCTCTTCGGCGTCTGACGGGGGTAAACTACCGTGGAAGTACCCGTCTATCTCTTCACCGGGTTCCTTGAAGCCGGGAAGACAAAGTTCATTCAGGAAACGCTCTGCGATAAGCGGTTCAACGACGGCGGCAAGATCCTGCTCATCGTCTGCGAAGACGGGGAAGAGGAGTACGACCTTTCCCCGAACCCGAACAAGAAAAAGGACGAAAGCGATCTGACCAACGTCACGGTGCAGACGGTCGAGGATCCCTCGTGGCTGACGCCCGACCGCCTTTCGGCTCTGCAGAAAAGAACGGGAGCCGAGCGCGTGATGGTCGAATACAACGGGATGTGGCAGATCGACGTCCTCTACAACGCTCTGCCGCAGGGGTGGTTCGTCTGTCAGGAAGTCATGATCGCCGACGCGTCCACCTTCCTGACCTTCAACGCGAATATGCGGCAGCAGACGGTCGACAAACTGACCAGCGCCGAGGTCGTTCTTTTCAACCGCGTGTCTCCCGGTCGGGACGTGATGGAACTGCACAAGATCGTCCGGGGCATCAGCCGCGGCGCGCAGATCCTCTACGAGTACACCGACGGACGGCTTGAGAGCGACCGGATCGAGGATCCGCTCCCCTTTGACCTGAACGCCCCGGTGGTCGAGATCAAGGACGAGGACTACGCGATCTGGTACCGCGATCTGACCGAGGATACCAAGAAGTATATCGGCAAAACCGTGCGCTTCAAGGGGATCATCGCCCGGGATAACCAATTACCCCGGGGGTATTACGCCATCGGGCGGCACGTCATGACCTGCTGCGTCAACGACATCACCTACCGCGCGCTCGCCGTGAAGGCGGACGACGCCGACAAGTACAACACCCGAGACTGGCAGATCTTAACGGCTAAGATCGTCTTTGAGAGTTGCAAACTCTACGGCGGGAAGGGACCGGTCCTGATCCCGGTTTCCCGCGAGCCCTCGACCGCGCCCGAGCGCGAGGTCGCCACATTCTACTGATCGGAGAAAAGATATGACTTTTGATAAGGAAACCGCCGCGCGCGTCCGCGCCTACCTCGCCGAACACCGTGACGAGATGGTCCGCGACCTGATGCGCCTGATCCGCGTCCCCTCGATCCGCTCCGCAGCCGAACCCGGCGCCCCCTTTGGGGCGGCGTGCCTCAAGGGACTGAATGAAGCGATCGCCCTGTTCCGCGAGAACGGCTTCGACGCCCGCGCGAGCGAGGGCAACCTGTACGGCGTCGCGACTTTCGGCGAGGGGAAGCGCTCGGTCGGACTGTTCGGGCATACCGACGTGGTTCCGGTGGGCGACGGTTGGGATTATTGCCCGCCGTTTGAGCCCGCCGAGATCGATGGCTGCGTGATCGGGCGGGGAAGCGTCGACAACAAGGCGGCGATCGTGATCTCGCTCTATACGATGCGCGCGGTGCGCGACCTCTCGCTCCCGCTCGGCGGCAGACTCGTCGCTTTCATCGGTGCCGCCGAGGAGACCGGCATGGAGGACATCGTCGCGTTCGTCAAAGAGAACCCGATGCCCGATTTCTCGATCGTCCCCGATAACGACTATCCCGTCTCGCTCGGCGAGAAGGGGATCTGCCGTTTCTTCGCCCGCTCGCGCGAGCGGTTTGCGGACATTCTGTCCTTTGAGGGCGGTCTTGCCTTCAACGTCGTGCTCGATCGCGTCAAGATCGGGATCAAAGCCGACAGTCCGCTTGCCAAAGCCCTGCCCGCCGCGATCGCGGGCAATCCCGCTTTCTCGCTCTCCGAGAAGGACGGCGTCACGACGCTGACGGCGGTCGGCGTCACCGCGCACGCCAGTATGCCGGGCGACTCGATCAACGCCGCCGACGTCGCCTGCCGCCTGCTGCTCTCGATCCCCGCGCTGAACGCACGGGATCGCAAGGTCCTGACCAGCGCCGCCGATCTCCTCTCGGGGGTGTGGGGCGAGCCCTTCGGGCTGACTTGCGACGATCCCTATTTCGGACCGGTCACCACGGTCAACGGCATCGTTCGCGTCGTGGACGGCAAGTGCGAACTCTCCTTCGACTTCCGTTACGGGACGGCGGTCCCCGCCGCCTTCGTCGAAAAGAAGATCGACGAGACGCTCGCCCGCGTCGGGTTTGATCTGACCTCGATCGACAACGACGAGGGCTTCCGCCTTCCCGAGGATATGCCCGCCGCGAAGACGGTCATCGAGGTTTACCGCGCCTTGACCGGCGACGCCGACGCGAAACCCTATTACAGCGCGGGCGGCACCTACGCCCGCCACCTCAAAAACGCCGTCAGCGTCGGGACGTCGCTCCCCGGCTTCAAAACGCCGAAGATGCGCGTCGGGCACGGCGGGGAACACCAACCCGACGAGTGCATCAATATCGAGGGCTTGCTCGGCGCGACCCTGATGACCCTTGCGATGGTGACCGCGCTGCTCGCTGCTCTCTGATCCTTTTTCCCGGACATTCCGACGACCGCCCCCACCTACGACCGCTTGGAGGGAACGAACGTATGAACGACCAAACCGCAACCGAGAAAAAACGCTGCCTGATCGTCGTCAACCCCTGCGCCGGAAGACGCAAGGGACTGCGCGCTTTGCCCAAACTGCACCGTCTCTTTGACGAGAACGGGTATGCGGTCACCGATCACGTCACCGCCTCGCGCGGGGACGGGCAGACCTTTGTTGAGGGGGCGACCGATTTCGATATGATCCTCTGCGTCGGCGGCGACGGCACGCTGAACGAGGTCATCACCGGCGTTCTCCGCTCCGGGAAGGATACCCCGGTCGGCTATATCCCCGCGGGAAGCACCAACGACTTCGCCCGCAGTCTCGGGATCCCCTACAAACCCATGAAGGCGGCGAAACAGATCCTCTCCGAGCCGCCGATGAAACTCGATATCGGCTACTACGGCGACCGCTACTTTACCTACGTCGCGTCCTTCGGCATCTTCACGCGCACGTCCTATTCCGCGCCGCAGAAACTGAAGAACGCGATCGGACATCTCGCCTACATTCTGCACGGGATCCGCGAGGTGGTCCATATCCACCCGGTCGAAGCCGAGATCGAGACAGAAGACGGCAAGGTCTCGCGCGAGCGGTTCATCTTCGGCAGTTTCAGCAACTCGACCTCGTTCGGCGGCGTGCTGCGGCTCAATCCCGCGGAGGTCGATTTCTCGGACGGCAAGTTTGAAGTGATGCTGATCCGCCCGCCGAAAAACCCGCGCCAACTCTCCCGCTGCCTGCGCGCGCTCCGGAAAGGGAAGCCCTACGACAGCGAACAGATCACCTTTTTCCGCGAGCGAAAGGTCACGGTGCGCTTCCCCTCGAACGACGCTCCCTTCTCGCTTGACGGCGAGTACGCGGAGGGCAAAAACGAGATCGAGATCGGCGTTCTGCACCAACCGATCACCATGCTCGGCTGCAAGCCCAAACGCCCGAACGAGCAAGATCCGGACCCCGAAACGGCGAAAACCCCCTCCGATCCCGCTCCCGACGCCGACTGACCATCGCCCGTCGACCTTGTAAACCGGACGATCGAATGAAAACTCCCCGGCGGATATCCGCCGGGGAGTTCTTTGGTTTGTTTCGCGTTTCAGAAACCCGTTTCAGTTTTGCCCGATGTTCGGTCCGACGTACTCCAGAACGATGGTCCCGGTCGGCGCGTTGAAGGTCAGGAAATGTTCTTCTTCGGTCGTCGTTAGCGTTTGCGTTCCGTCGCTGGAATGAACTACCCAAGTTCCTTTTGCGACGTTCGAGACGTAGTAGTTCTTATTCCCGCTCGGCACGCCGGTCGTGTAGAAACCGACCGATTCGGCGATCGGTTCTTCCTGCGTGACGAACACCGCTACCGTATTTTCGATCGCGGCGCCCTGGATCTTGGAATTCGAGAAATGGTGCGCCGGGTGTGTCGCTGCAGACTTCGAGTTGTTTCTGCTTGTGGCGAACATGACGGTCAGCATCGGGGTATACTTATCGTTCGTGTCCGGCGAGATCTGGAGCCAGCCCCAGTAACCGTCCGTATTCGCCCCGGGTGTGGTCGCGTACGTGGTTCCGCCGACGTTGTAATCGTTCGCTGCGTTGCACTGGACTTTCGTTATGGTCGCGCTGCCGCTTCCGCAGAGGATCGGCTGAACGACCAGTTTTCCGCTTCCGCCTTTGAGGATTGCGGAGTTGGTCGAATCGTAGATGGTCGGTTCCGCCAGCGTGTGGATTAAGAACGCCTTCTTATCGGATGCGTTTTTCGATACGACGTAGTCGAAAACGAAGAAGAACAACGGTACGTCTTCCGTGTCGGTATCGAAGACCGCCAGCATCCTTCGGTCGCACCGCGTGAGATCGTTTGAATCGTAGGCGTCGGCGATATCTCCGGCGATATAGGCGTACGCCGGCTTGCCTTCTTTGTAGCCCGACGCATGCCCCGTGACTTCACCGGTCTTGTAGTAATCGCTCTGCAGCCAACTGCCGGAACCGTTGTTGAAGTTTCTGGTTTCGCCCGGTTGCCTTTGTTGGAGAACGGTATAGTTGGTATCCGTGCCGCGCATCAGGACGATCGAGTTGTGTGCGATGGTTGCCTGATGATAGTTTGCCCAGTGTTCCGAGTTATAGTCGTCGTACACCCCTGCGTCACCCGCGAGCAGTCCTTTGTACCAGATCTGGAAAGAACCGGAGTCTGCGTGATCGTGCCCCGACGTCGTACGGCAGCCGATCTTCATAAAGACCGAAGCAGAGGCCTCGTCGTTCCACTTGTCGTGCGCGATGATCTGACCGAGAAAGCCGCCGTTGTAGGTGATCAGGGACAACCCTTCGAAACGGCGGGACGCGTCCTGATTGACGTTGCTCGAACGCAGGATCATATAGTAGGGCGCGTGAATGTCCGCATAATTCGAGTAACTTGCCCATCTCATGGGAATCGGATCGTTGAAGAGATAACCCGAGATCATGCCGGACAGCGCCATCGCGTTCAGCCGCGCGAGTCCGGAACTGTGCTGCCATTCGTCGTGGGTGGCATCGTCACCCATGGAAAAGATCGTGGTACCGACGTCGTCACCCGTGTAAACGACGTCCGTTGCGTGGGCGTACGTAGTATGCATGACCTGCTTCATATGATCATTGTCGTAAGGAAGAACGCCGGTCGCGGTCTTGAGCAACCACGCGCTCCAGATATCGGAGCCGAAACGCATATCCAGGTAGTTCGAGATTCCCTGAGGCGCGTAATCCGATTCGTAGAGATAGTTGCGGACGGGGACGTATTCCTGATAGAGCCGTCCGGCGACGTAATCGTACCAGGACCGATCCTGGTCGAAGATCGCGATCGCAAAGGAAAGATAATCGCGCAGAATCTGCCGTTCGCAGCCGTGGTCGCTGATGGCGCCTTCGTTCAAGCCGTCCCCGGAAGGCGGGAACCCGACTTCCATTCGGTACTGTTTGGGTTTCCAGCCCTGTTCCGGCTGGCTTTTCAGAGGTTTGCAGAGGTTATCCTGCACGCCTTTGATCAGCGTAGCCTTGTCGCTCGGGCTGAGCAGGTCGTAGCACCAGTCGTAGACCAACGCCGTGACGAACATTCCTTCACCGAACACCCGGCACTTGTTTCCGTCGTCGATATCCTCGACGTCGTTTAAGAACTGTTTAATCAACCGGATCGCCTGAAGAGCGTACTGTTCGTTTCCCTGAACCTGGTATAGAAACGCTTTCGCTTCAATGATGCTCAGAACGTATTTGATCACTTCAGGATCCTGTTTTTGATACGTATGACCGTCCCACGTAACGGTGCCGTTGCTCGGGAGCGTAAACGTATCGTTTTCCGTTGCGTAGAGAGCGGCAAGGTCCAGGATGTGCTGCTTCCGTCCCGTGGTGTCGGCGTTAAAGGTCGCCTTGATCGCGGAAAGTTCGGCGCCGGTGAACAGAAGTCGCGGATGCTGCCCGTATTCGGGCAGATACATCGTGTGATCCGTCGGATCGACGGCGGGGAGTTTGAAGTCTCCCGAAGGCATGGTTTCGTGCGTGATCGGTTTGTAATACACGCCGGCGGGATAGTTCGCGTTGAGGTTGTAGAGCGGATAATTGAATTCCACTTTCTTCTGGAATTCACGGCCGCACGTGACCGAGTAATCCGTATAGGAAAATTCGACGGTTTTCCCGCTCTGTGCTTTCCGGTTTTCGAGACGCAACCCGTAGACGTACCGTCCGTTCGGAATGTCGGTATAGTGTAGCGTATTGCCATCGCTCGATACCGTAGCGGTGAAGAGCATATTGCTGTCGGCTTCCGACGCATCGTATTCTTTGGCAAGTTGTGCGATCGGTTGCCCGTCGAGGTAGAGCATGGTGGTCATCCGGTACTTGACGACGTAAGTATCGGTGCCGTTGTTGGTGATTTTTTTACTCCACGCGTCCTCGTGGATCCGGACGCCGATCCGGTGCCAGCCGTACTCGCCGATAAAGGCGCATTGATCCCGGGTGGGGTTCTGCAGGTAAAGTCCTTCTTTACCGTAGTCGACGATGGAATAGGTACCGCCCTCGAAACCGCCGGCGTAGGGAACCCACATATCGGTTACGTTGTTTGCAAAGTTGAGATAGAACGCACTGGCGGCGTCTCCGCCGCCGCTGTTGGCGATGCGGCCTATGCCCATATACGCTCTGTTCAGGTTGGCGAGCGACTTGTTCCAAAGGAAGGAAAATTCGATCAGAAGGTCGTTGCCCTTGTTATCGTTCGACGCGTCCGGATAGAAGTGTTTCGCGCCGTTCTGGAGCAGCGTAGTGTAAATGTTGGTCTTCTTTACGTAGGTTCCGCTCGAACTGCTCGTAAAGGTCTCGGTCGTGACCGAGGGACTTACGTATTCGGTCTTGTTGTCACGGTTGCAGACGCTGCAGTGACCGACTCTCGTCCCCGGCTCGGTAAGCGAGACGGCGCCCGTCGTCGAAACGGGGTTCGGTACGGTGTGCGCGTGCCCGAACATCCGGCAGACCGTCGTGCAGATCACGTCTCTGCTGTAATAGTACTTTCCGGAGGAGTCCTTGACGTACGCGCGGACGTAGTAGGGAACGTCGTGTTGCGTGTGCCAGATGTTCCCGATCTTGAACAGCACCCATTTTCTGCCCGAAATGGCAGGGTGATCGTCGTCCATACTGTTCTGGAACCCGTTGATCTTGTAGTTGTTGATCTGGCAGTCGTCCTCGCCTACGACCGGGGACTGGACGGTGTTGGAATAGACGATCCCGTATTCCGCGTAACCAGTCGAATTGACCGAGAACGCGAACCGGAGATTACCCTTATTGTCCGTGACCGATTCGTTTTCGTAGGGAGCAAGGAGATAAAGATTGCTGATCTTGTTTCCTGCGGGTGCGGCGGAACTCGCGAACGGGATCATGATCCCGATCAGAAGTCCCAAAAGAAGCAAACCGAGAAACAGGGGTAGGTACTTGCATTTAATAGATAATTTTCGCATAGTCGATATCCTTTCTTTCAGTTTGTTTTCGGGCGTCCCCAAAACCGCAAAAGGGGATGCTCCGTAATTCATTATAGCATGATAACGATTATTTAACCATATCGTTTTATGCAAATTGCATTTCCTTTTATGCAAATACTCGTTCAAATTCGTAAAGAATAGTACAATTTACGAATTCACGTGTATATTTTCGACAAATTTTACCACGGGCTGTAAAAAGGAACGCGCCCGCACGGATCTGTGCCGGAGGCGCGTTCTGCTACATTGTTCAGATTGCTCGCAAACTTTGCATTTATTGCTCAATCTGTCTTTGTATAATCACGCCGGCGATCAGAGACGCGGCTCCCTCGCGGGTGAGCGGCGTCTTTCCGTCAAGCGACGCCAACTCGATCCCGCGGAGCAGTCCGCGCGCGTCGAGCGAAGCGACGGCGGCGCGGGCAGAGACCGGAACGAAGGAGAAGGTCTCTCCGACCGGGATCGCCGTTTTGTCGTTCGGGAGCGTCCGGTGGACGACCGTCGCCGCTTCGGACGCCGTGATCGGCGCGTCGAAATCGAATGTCAGACCGTTTCCGTCAAAGACGCCGACGATGATCCCGCGTTTCTGCGCCGTGGCGAGGTAGCCCCGGATCGTGTCGGGGATCTTTTCGTCGTTGTCGAAGAAGGTGTGGTCAAGCCCCACGCGCGGCGCGATCCCCGCCGCCTTCATCGCCATCACGACGAACTCGCCTTTGGCGACGGGTTCCTTCGGATCAAACAGGCGGCTGTCGCCCGCGATCCGCCCCTGCATGATGCCCGACGCGACCGCGATCAACGCGTCGCCCTCGCGGGGAGAGCCGACCATATCGTCGAAGACCGTTTCGGTCGCGCGCCCCTTCACCGTGACC
>JAEEGL012770645.1_pt1 | contig 23137 bp, 13 predicted proteins | sample 9134231 | NCBI WGS metagenome assembly JAEEGL01 (sample SAMN16246548, study PRJNA631951) | gut metagenome | biome: gut microbiome; feature: rumen; material: fiber-attached | host: Bos | place: Iran: Karaj | collected 2018-10
CAACGCTGCCGACACACTGATACGTTTCTCGGTGGAAGTGGATGATGGTTCGGTTGACATAAAAGTGGGCGATATGAAGTTCCGGATGATGCCTGTCGCTGGAGGTACTTTCACCATGGGGTGCACACGTCCGGGAAGCGCCAAGCATAACTACGAAGCGGAATTTCCTGTTCATAAGGTGACTGTGGACAGTTTTTATATGGGTAAATTTGAAGTGACCCAGCGTTTGTGGACGACGGTGATGGGAAACAATCCTTCGCGTTGGACCTACAATGACAGTCTTCCGGTGGAGCAAGTGTCGTGGAACGACGCCCAGATGTTCATCGCACGTCTGTCGCAGATGACAGGTTACCGTTTCCGTCTGCCTACTGAGGCAGAGTGGGAATATGCTGCCCGTGGTGGTAACCGTTCGAAGGATTGTGTGTATCCTGGACAGGACGGCGACCCGGGCGCGGTGGCATGGTACGGTATGAATTCGGGCAATATCACCCATCCGGTAGGCAGGAAGAAAGCGAACGAATTGGGTCTCCATGACATGGCTGGCAATGTGTGGGAATGGTGCTCGGACTGGTATGAGGCTTACACGTCTGAGGCACAGATGAATCCCAGAGGTCCGAAACATGGCGACAGCCGCATCTTGCGAGGAGGATGTTTGAACAGTCCCTCGTGGGGTTGTACTGTGTCAGACCGCAGTTGGTATCAGCCGGACTACGGCTATGGTTTCCATGGTTTCAGACTGGTGCTTGACTCTGTCGAGGAACCGGAAGAGGAATAGAAACCGGAGAACTGAAAAGGATAATCTTTTTTGATTTTTGATATGATGATTCGTGTGAACGACATGGATTTCAAGTTGTATATGCCGGAATCGGAAATACAAAAAGAGGTGGCCCGTTTGGCTGCCGAGATTTCGCGTGACTTGAAAGACAAAAATCCATTGTTTTGTCCCACGCTGACAGGTTCCTATATGTTCATGGCCGACTTGGCGCGGGCATTGGATTTCGATGCAGAGACCTATTTTGTGAAATACACTTCGTATCAGGGAATGGAGAGCAGTGGTAAGGTGCGCACGGAGTTACCGTTCCCGAAAAAATGCAGGGGTCGTCATGTGGTGATAGTGGAGGATATTGTCGATACAGGGTTGACTATGGAGGCAATGCTGCAATCACTTCAAGAATTGGAGCCTGCAAGTGTTTCCATAGCCTCGTTTCTTTTCAAACCGGATAGCTTTCAAAAGAATTTTAAAATCGACTATATCGGTCGCTCCATTCCCAATGATTTTATCCTGGGCTATGGCTTGGACTATGACAGCTATGGGCGATGCTATAGGGATATTTATGTAAGGGCTGTTTAATGTAAAGCGTTAAAGTCGGGGTCGAAGGAAGTGGAATGGTAGAACGTAAAAAAATGAATAGATATTTAACTGACAGAAATAGATGAAAAAAAGTGTTTATAAACGGTTTTCGATGTGGTTTGTCTTTGCGGGGACGCTGTTTTTCAGTGCCTGTACAATTGACAATGAGACATTCAACATAGATCTTCTGATAGGTAAGTGGGTGAAAGGTACGGAATATTATCGTTACGACAATAACGGCAGCGGTGTGACATGGGACACGTCGGACGATGTCAGTGAGGAAGAGGCCCAGCCGTTCACTTGGGAATTTGACAGTGAAACCAACCGCTTGACACTATTCCACCAAATGGAGATGGGCGGGGTGATTCCGAAATCATATACATTGCTTGTTTTGACCGAAGAAAAACTGTCGTACAAGGATAACTATGGTCAGATATTTACCTTCACACCTGCGAACTGACCTATAACTAGTTGCTGTAACGAGAATGGAGGAAAGTGAAAATGGAAGAAAATCAACAATTGAATAGCGCTGCTCCCGTCAAAGAGAAGCACAAAATGAAGCGGGGATGGAAAATTACCTGGATATCGTTGGCTTCAGTGGTGGGACTGCTGTTGGTGTCGGCTCTGGTGGTGATGTGGCTGGTGCTGACTCCTGCCAGATTGACATCGATTGTCAACAAACTGTCGGACAAATATCTGCTTTGTGAAACGCAGTTTGACAATGTGGACCTAACCATAGTCAAGACATTTCCCTATGTCGGTCTTAAAGTGGAGGGTGTTTCGGTGGTGAATCCCATGGAGGGGGCACCGTCGGACACGGTGGCACACATAAAAGAATTGTGTGTGGGTATCAATTTGAGAGAATACTTGAAGAACAAGAATATTGTCGTTACCAAATTGTTGCTGGACGAGACGACGGCAAACCTCTATACGAACCGTGAAGGCGTGTCAAACTTCGATATTTTCCCTTCTTCGGAGTCTCCCGATACTACTTCAGAACCATTCCAGATGCCTGATCTGGTTTCGCTGCAGTCGATAAGGGTGAAACATCTCAATGCCACATATGAAGACGAACAGTCGCAGATGAAGGCGCAGTTGAAGGAGGCGGGATTCTCTATAGACGGACACTACTCGCCGGAGGGTGTCGATGCAAAAGTCGACATGCTTGTCGACCGCGTTGGATTTGCCTTGTTGAGCGACAGCAACCGCGTGGAGGCTGATTTGCAGCATTTGACACTGAATTTGGATGGCGACCAAAATAGAAAAACTGTGGATGGCAATCTGATGTTGGTTGTCAACCAGGGTTCGTTGGCTTTGAATCGCATGCAATATGTCAACAATGCGGTCAGTGCCCGCCAGGGGGATCTGGTGCGTCTGAAAGGGCATTTGGTCGCGGATCTTTTGTCGCGACACGTACAGTTGGATGAGATGGAAGCCGTTCTGAAAGACTATGCCCTTACACTGAATGGAACGGTAGATCTTCCGTCGGAGAACCATCCGATGGCATTGGATATGAAATATGCCACCAACGCTTGGAATGTCGACACACTGCTCTCTATGTTGCCGGCTGAGTTTACCTCGTGGAAACGGAGTATGCAGATGGATGCGGATGCTACTTTGACAGGTACTGTGGAGGGGGTGCTGAGTGATAGTCTGTTGCCGGAAGTGACGGCCAATCTGAAGTTGACCGACGGACGCTTCTATGACAAAACAATTCTTCCTTATGCTTTTTCGAGCATTAATGCGGATATCAATGCCAACCTTAATCTAAACTCGGGCGAGGTGTCCTCGGTGCATGTCACAAAACTGTCGGCCTATTCGGGTCGTAATTATCTCGAAGTTTCAGGTCAGGTGGATGACTTGCTGGACAAAATGTATACGGATGCGCAGGTGAAAGGAAATATTTATCTTCCTGATGCCAAAGCGATGATGCCGAGTGATTTGAATATGCGGTTAGGGGGTAGAGCACAACTCGATCTTCATGCCAAAACAAACATGGATCAGTTGCAGCGAGGTGATTTCAAAAATATGCAACTGACGGGTATGATTGGTTTGAGAGATGTCGATGTGTCTTACGATACAATCTTTGCCCAAGTACCCGATGCAAGTATCAAAGTCAACTTGCCTACAGCGATGAAACGAGGCCTTTTCGACGAATTGCTGTCTGCTACCATTGTCTGCAGCAATATCTCGGCGCAGCTGCCGAACCAGTCTATAGACGGTTCGTTGGGCAAAACCAAACTTCAGGTGGCGTTGTCTGACGTATTTGACACAAACCAGCCGTTCCGTGTGGTGTGTGATTTCGACTTTGCGGCTATTGATGGAACAATGGATTCGCTTCAAGCCCGGATAGCTCACCCGACAGGCTCTTTTGCCATGATGCCGGTTGACAAAAAAGGCGATAAGGTGAAATACAAGATTGATATGACCAGCGACGAGTTGCACTGTAAGGTGAATGACAGTATGACAGTTGATTTGGCAGGTCTTACCGTCAAAGGCGGGGCCAACTATGATCCGTCGAAATCGAATGCCTTGCAGCAATGGTCACCCAATCTCGATGTGGATTTCAAGAGAGGATATGTCGACATGGCACAGGTTGACTATTTGGTCCAGATTCCCGATATCAAGTTCAACTATAAACCGGAACGTTGTGAGATTGCCAGTGCCAATGTGGTTTTTGGTAACTCGGACTTTTACCTTTCGGGAGCTGTTACGGGTCTCGAAAAATGGCTCAGCCACGAAGCCATGCTGAAAGGTGATTTGTATTTTACCTCCAACTACACCAATGTGGATGATTTGCTGGATGTCTTCAGTGGTATGGGTACGGATTCTGATACACTTGCAAAACAGCGGGAAGAAGACCATGTGGATACTGCAGCGCATCCTTTCATTGTGCCCAAGGATGTAGACTTTACTCTTCACACCCGCATCAAGGAGGCCACTGCTTTTGACAATGATTTGCGTGAAGTGGCAGGCGACGTGCGGATTCGCGATGGTGTCGCTGTTCTCAACCAAGTGGGTTTTGTCTGCAAGGCGGCAAGGATGCAGCTGACGGGTATGTACAAGACACCTCGGGTGAATCATATTTTTGTTGGTATGGATTTCCATCTATTGGATATCAATATACAGGAGTTGATTGATATGATTCCGTATGTTGACACTTTGGTGCCGCTGCTCAACGACTTGGAAGGTGCGGCAGACTTCCATCTCTGTGCCGAAACCTATGTCAATGCTTTCTATAAGCCCAAAATGAGCACCCTCCGTGCCGCTGCTGCATTGACGGGTCAAGATTTAGTGGTGTTGGACAATAAGGATATCGACAAGATTGCCAAACTGTTAAAGATGAAGGATTGGCGCGACGGCGATTCGAAGATGCGTGTCGACAGTCTTGATGTAGCCATGACGGTATTCCGTAATGAATTGGAAGTCTACCCATTCCTGTTATCACTCCACAAGTATCAGATTGTTGCTGAGGGACGTCATAATTTGGACAACAACTACGATTATCATGTCGAGTTGGTGGAAACGCCGCTTCCTGTCCGTCTGGCGGTGGATGTGTATGGAACCATGCCTAAACTCAAATTTGACATTTCACCCAAATTACGATACAAGAACCTTTACAGACCGGCTCGTCGCAGCGAGGTGGACAACGAGGTGTTGCGTCTCAAGGCAATGATACGCCAGTCGCTCGAGGCCAATGTGAAAGACGAGACACGCGAGTATGAGGGTCTGGAAAGCCTGGACAAACAAGGTAATGACGAACAATAATAGAGAATCACAATGACTAAAGTTTCGGTAATTTTGCCCGTTTATGGCGTGGCCCAGTATATAGAAAAATGCGCTCAGTCGTTGCTAGACCAGACGTTGCAGGAGATGGAGTTCATCTTTGTCGACGACCACGGTCCGGACAACAGCATTGATTTGGTGAAACAACTCATATCAGGACATCCCAGAGAAAAACAGTTTGTTTTTTTGCGGCCTGAGCACAATATGGGTGCGGGTATGGCCCGCAACTACGCCATACCCCATGCCAAAGGGGAGTACTTGGCATTTGTGGACAGCGACGATTGGGTGGAACCTGAAATGTTTGAAGCACTCTATAACGAAGCAGTGGAGCAGGGGAGATGCGACCTCTGTTTTTGCCAGATATCCAAGGACTATACCGATGGCCAGCCAACAGAAATACTGAAGAATCCCGATATTCCGTCGGGTGTGATGACAGGGGAGACCAAGCGATATTTTCTGACACATTATGTGTCGATGTTTTCCACCTACATCTATCGTCGGGAATTGGTAGAGCAGGGACATCTGCATTTTCCGGAATCGCGCAGTGCAGACGATAGTTTCTTTATCACCAGTGCGTTGGTGATGGCACAATCCATGGCGCATGTCGACCGACCGTTTTATCATTACATGATCCGTCCAGGTTCTGTGACGACGACGAAAGACAGTGTGAAGTATCAGAAACGGCTCGCCACATTTCGTTCGCTTATGGAGTTTTTGAAGGAGCATGAAGTCTATGCACCTTGGAAAAACGAGGTGGATTTCATCTATCTGAAAAAAGGCTATTTCAGTTCTGTATTCAATTATGTAAGCAATTCGACGGAACCGAAGAAGCAGACGCTGGAAGAAATCCGTAAAGAATTGTTATGCCATGTGCCTGATTATAAGAAGAATCTATATTTCCGTAAAAAATGCAGTCTTCGTGCACTTGATTTTCTTTTACGCCGATGTACCGGTTTGGCATTAAAACTTATTCCCATTTATGTCAGAAAGACAAATCAAGTTGTTTAAATAAACAGGGGATGCATCATAGACATCCCCTGTATTATTTTACCATATACTTAACATAATAGGAATATGCGAAAAATAGAGGTGCATAAAAAAAAGCCCACATTTCCGTGGGCTTTTCTATGTGATTAGATTAGGAATCCAGAAGGAATCCTGATGGGTAATTCGCATTTTTATTGTACACCGGCTTCTTTTTCCAGTTGGGTGATGCGAGCTTTGATAGCGGTAGCTTCTTTCAGCATCTCCAGTCGCATGTAGCAAGTGTTGAGTGTCACCAAACAGTTGTGCAGGTTCTGGCGGTTTCTCAGTTGGTCTTCGGCGCTAAGTCCGTCGATATAGCTGATGGCCTGAGTCAGATACGGAATGGCCTGCTCAAAGAAAGAGTTGCTTTCATCGGTGAGTTTTCCAATGAGGATTTCATCGTCTTCAGAAAGACTGCCTTTGTCAATCATGTGGTTGATGGCGTTGACTTTTTCCACGGCGCGGTTGTAGATCATGATACCCATGCCGTAGTTGGCTTCAATCTGATTGGGTTGGATCTGTGCTGATTTCTTATAAGTGGCTTCGGCTTTTTCGTACTCGTGAGCTTCTTCATAGATACCTGCAGCAGCGCAAAGCATCATCGGATATGCGGCCAGAGTGTCGGGTGTGTCTTTGACGGCTTTCTCGGCAAGTTCGATACCTTTGGTCGGATTGCCTGCCCAGATGTAAGCTGAAGCAAGAAGGATTGAAGAGTTGGGATCGCCTTTCATCACTTTGGTATACTGTTCTGCGGTTTTGATGACCTTGGCGGTATCATTTGCTTCCTTATAGATGTTCACCATAGTATTGTATACGCGAGGCAGTCTGTCGTTGAAGTTTTTCAGGTCTCTCTTGCGTACCAGTGCGCCATAGTATTTTTTAACACCTTCGGTGTCGTGAAGCACTTCGCAGCTAAAACCGGCGATATAGTAAGCGTTGTTGGCCAAATCACCGTCACCGGCGTTGTTGCCGACCTTGATGGCTTCTTCAGATGCTTTCAGAGCTCCTGTATAGTCGCCACTGTTGAAGAGATCGCAACTCTTGTTATAGTATTCGTTGCCAATGTATTTAAATACACCGTTGTTGCCATCGGTATATTCGCCTTTGGTGTCGAGTTCCTTGCAACGCAGCGCAGCGTCGTAGGCTTTGTTACACCAATCAGGATCCAAGTCTTTGTATTTGGATTTGGCTTTTTTGCTCTCACCGCCGATTTGGGCATAAATCAGTCCAGCGTAGTACCAAGTTTTGGCATCGTCCTTGGTGTCTTCGTGAACACAAGCCTTATCGATGGCCGCTTTGGCTTTGTTTAAGTAACCTCTTTTCAGGTCAGCCATAGCACTTTGGACATTTAAAGTCTGCGCATTCACGGCTATGCCGAGAGTGAGAAGTGCTGTAAACAATGCGATTTTTTTCATGATTGATAAGTTGTTTTAAGTGTTATTTCTTAATTTTGTATTTTCAAACTGTTGATTCTTGTACTTTTAAGAATTATTAAGTCTAACGATTATTCTTGAGAGGTCTCCCCTTCCGTTGGATTTGTTCCGTCGGACTCCCCTACTCCACTGTTGTTTTCGATGTTAACAGCTTCTGTTTCAATTGCATTTTCGGGGTTTTCGGTAGTTTCCTCCTCAGGTTCGGCATCAACTTTGGTGATAGATGCAATGCTGTCTTTGCCGCGCAGGTTGATAAGTTTCACACCTTGGGTGTTGCGACCCAGAACGCGTAAATCGGCGATATGCATACGGATGGTGACACCCGAACGGTTGATAATCATCAAATCGTCTTCGTCAGTGACATTGATAAGGGCGACAATACCACCGGTCTTTTCGGTTACCTTCATGGTCATAACACCCTTGCCACCACGATGGGTCGGACGATAGCCCTGGTTCTTTTCAGGTTCATATTTCAGCTGGGAACGTTTTCCGAAGCCGTTCTCGCTGACTACGAGGATATCCTCATTCTCGTTGTTGGTGCAAAGCATGCTGATGACAGCGTCGTCTTCGCCTTCCAGGGTGATACCTTTCACGCCCGATGCGCCACGGCCCATTTCGCGGAATTCTTCCTCGGAGCAGCGAACCACTTTGCCGTTCTTTGAGGCAATGAGCAGTTGGCTGTTGCCATCGGTGAGGCGAGCGGTAAGCAGTTCGTCACCTTCGCGGATACCCACGGCGATGATACCATTGGTACGGGGACGGGAATAGGCTTCGAGGGAGGTCTTCTTGATGATACCTTTTTTCGTACAGAGGACAATGTAATGATTGTCGAGATACTCTTTCTCTTTGAGGTTTAGTACGTTGACATAAGCTTTTACCTTGTCGTCGGGTTCGATGTTGATAAGGTTAAGGATGGCACGGCCTTTGGAGTCTTTTCCGCCTTCGGGAATCTCAAATGCACGTTTCCAGTAGCAGCGGCCTTTCTCGGTGAAGAAGAGAATGTAGTTGTGGTTGGTGGCCATAAAGATATGTTCCACAAAATCCTCGTTGCGTACCGAGCTTCCGCGGGAGCCCACACCTCCCCTACTCTGGGCGCGGTATTCGCTGAGGAGCGTACGTTTGATATAGCCCATGTGGGAGATGGTGATTACCACCTTGTCGTCGGCAATCATGTCCTCGATGCTGAAATTGGAAGCGTCGTATTCGATGCGGGTGCGGCGGTCGTCGCCATATTTGTCACGGATTTCAGCCAATTCGGTTTTGATGACTTCCATGAGTACTTTGTGGTCGCCGAGAATTTCCTTGCAGCGTTCGATGAAGCGCATTTTCTCGTCGTATTCCTCTTGCAGGCGCTGGCGTTCATATCGTGTATGCTGACGCAGACGCATCTCCACGATGGCACGTGCTTGCAGGTCGCTGAATCCCCAGTTGTCCATCAGTCCTTGACGGGCCTCGTCGACAGTTGCCGAACGGCGGATAAGGGCGATGATGTCGTCCATGATGTCGATGGCTTTGAGCAGACCTTCCAGGATGTGGGCGCGTTTTTCAGCCTCGGCCAGTTCAAAACGGGTACGGCGGGTAACCACATTCTCACGGTGCTCCACAAAGTTTTGAATTAAATCTTTGAGATTGAGCAGCTGAGGACGGCCTTTCACCAAGGCGATGTTGTTCACCGCAAACGACGATTGGAGTTCAGAATACTGGAACAGTTTGTTGAGAATGATATTGGGCACCACGTCGTGACGCAGGTAGTAGACCACGCGAATACCGTCCTTGTCCGATTCGTCGCGGATGTCGGTGATACCGACAATCTTACCGTCTTTGACCAATTGAGCCTGGCGTTTGATCATCTCCGACTTGTTGACATTGTAAGGAATGTCATGGGCGATAATCATGTTACGATCTTTGGAGTCGGTCTCGATGGAGGTCTCCGAACGGATGATGATGGTGCCGCGTCCTGTCGTGAAGGCATCGCGTACGCCATTGTAGCCGTAAATGATGCCGCCGCCGGGGAAGTCGGGCGCGGTAATGTATTGCATCAAACCTTCGACCGTGATGTCGGGATTGTCGATATAGGCGATACAGCCGTTGAGGACTTCACGCAGGTTATGGGTGGGCATGTTGGTAGCCATACCCACGGCGATGCCGTTCGAACCATTGATGAGCAGATTGGGTATTTTGGCGGGAAGTACCGTCGGTTCCTCGCGGTCGTTGTCGTAGGTGGGCATCATATCGACAGTGTCTTTGTCGATATCAGCCAGCATTTCGTTGGTGATTTGTTTCATGCGGGCTTCGGTGTAACGCATGGCAGCGGCACCGTCGCCGTCGATTGAACCGAAGTTACCTTGTCCGTCGACAAGCATGTAACGCATAGCCCACGGTTGAGCCAAGCGCACCATGGCGCCGTACACCGACGAGTCGCCATGGGGGTGGTATTTACCCAACACCTCACCGACAACGGTGGCGGATTTTTTGTAGGAAGTGTTGTAAAAGAGACCCATGTCATTCATTGCGTAAAGAATACGGCGATGGACAGGCTTCAAACCATCGCGGACATCAGGGAGTGCTCGTGCAACAATAACAGACATGGCGTAGTCGATATAAGCCGATTTCATTTCGGTTTCTATATCGACCTGTGTAATTTTTTCGTTCTCAGAAACCATTTAGATGTATTTTATTCTATTGTTTTCGAATTGATTAAGATAAAAGTGTATTGCTTTTTAGAAAAGCAAAGATACGTTTTTTTTTGCGATTTGGAACCCCTTTTTAGTTTATTTAAGGAATACTTTATTAACATTTTGTGAGCGGTGTCGGATTGCTGACAGGTTGTCATGTGCTATTCACATGTGGCTGTTGAAAATATAGTTTGGCAAAGAAATTGTGGATGAGAGAAATGTAGTATTTTTGAAACGATTTAACCTATTGGTATTTTTACGAAAAAAGTATTGTATTTCAGCTTGATATATGGAAGCTAAACTGAGTAAAAACAGCAAAAAAGTAATAGCCGACAGTCGTGACGAGGCCATTCGGCTCAAAAACGGACATATTGGTGTAGAACATCTCTTCCTCGGTGTGATTCGGGAATCAGATTGTTCGGCTCACAAAATGCTGCAGTCGATGGGTGTTGATATGGGTGCGATGAAAAGTCGCATCGAGTCGGCCATCGGACAGCAGCAATCGAACATTACCTACAGTGAGGAGAGCGAAATCCCCATGCTGAAACAGACCGAGAAAGTGCTTCGGCTTGCTTTTCTGGAATCCACCAAGATGAAAGAAGGCGAGATTCGTACGGAGCATCTTGTTCTTGCAATTTTGATGGAAGGTGAAAATGTTGCCGCCCGTCTGTTGGAGCGCGAAAGTATCAACTATAACAAGTTCTATAGTTTCTTGAAAAAGAATCGCGGCGATTCGGAAGATGACAAACGTAAGATAGACGATTACGAGGCCAAGTTCGACTTGAACGATGAAGATGGCGAGGACGACTATCCCTACGCCAATCCGGAAACGGACAGCAGTCGTTCTGAGAATGCCAAGAATGGCAAAACGCCAGCCCTGGAGAATTTCGGTCGCGACTTGACCAAAGCAGCAGAAGAGGGACGTTTGGATCCGATCGTGGGTCGTTCCAAAGAGTTGGAGCGTATCGCGCAGATTCTCAGCCGCCGCAAGAAAAACAACCCTGTCCTTATCGGTGAGCCTGGCGTGGGCAAATCGGCCATTGCCGAAGGTTTGGCGCAACGCATCGTTGAAGGACGTGTTCCCCGCACGTTGTACAACAAGCGGGTCATCTCGCTCGACTTGGCGTCGCTGGTTGCCGGCACCAAATACCGTGGACAGTTTGAGGAGCGCATGAAAGCCATTCTCAGCGAATTGGAACGCAACCACAATATCATCATCTTTATCGATGAGATTCATACCATTGTCGGTGCCGGTAGCGCCTCTGGCTCTTTGGACGCTTCAAATATGTTCAAGCCTGCGCTGGCCCGTGGCGAAATCCAGTGCATCGGAGCCACTACGCTCGACGAATACCGCCAGTATATAGAGAAAGACGGCGCGTTGGAACGCCGTTTCCAGAAAGTTCTGGTGGAGGCGACCACTGTTGACGAGACATACGAGATTCTCAATAATATACGCGACAAGTACGAAGACCACCACGGAGTCAACTATACCGACGAAGCGCTGAAGGCTTGCATCAGCCTAACAGAACGTTATGTCACCGACCGTCTGCTGCCCGACAAGGCCATCGACGCCATGGACGAAGCCGGTGCACGTGTTCGTATCGCCAATGTGCGTGTGCCGCAGGATATCATCGACATGGAGCAACGTATTGCCGAGGTGGTCAAGCAAAAGAAAGAGGTGCTGGCTCGCAAGAGCTATAACGAAGCCGCCGCTTTGCGCGACGAGGAACGCGAACTTACTGCCGAATTGGAAGAGATGCGCCGTCGCCATGAAGCCGAAGAACGTGAAAACCGTGTGTCGGTGACCGAGAACGATGTGGCTGAAGTGGTGGCCATGATGACTGGCGTGCCTGTGCAGCGCATCGCCCAGAACGAAGGCACGCGACTGCTCAAGATGGAAGACGAACTGGCAGGTACCGTTATCGGACAAGATACTGCCATCAAGAAGATTTGCAAGGCTATACGTCGTAACCGTGCCGGTTTGAAAGATCCCAACAAACCCATTGGAACATTTATTTTCTTGGGACCTACAGGTGTGGGCAAGACCTATCTGACCAAAGTATTGGCCAAGTACCTGTTCGACAGTGAGCAAGCTATGATACGCATCGATATGAGCGAATACATGGAGAAATTCGCTGTGTCGCGCCTTATTGGAGCGCCTCCGGGATATGTAGGCTATGAGGAAGGCGGCCAATTGACCGAGAAAGTGCGTCGCAAGCCCTACTCCATTGTGCTTTTGGACGAAATAGAAAAAGCACATCCCGACGTCTTCAATGTGCTGCTGCAGGTCCTCGACGACGGCCAGTTGACCGATGGTCTGGGCCGCAAGGTGGATTTCAAGAATACCATCATTATCATGACCTCCAATATCGGCAGTCGCCAGTTGAAGGATTTCGGCACCGGTGTGGGCTTCAGTACCACGGCGCGCGAGGCTGAAAAATCGGAGATGGAACGCGACGTCATCGAGAAGTCGCTGAAGAAATCTTTCGCCCCAGAATTCCTCAACCGCATTGATGAAATAATCTATTTCAATAGTCTGGAACGTGAAGATATCCACAAGATTATCGATATCGAATTAAAGGGACTCTTTAAGCGTATCCGCTCGATGGGATATGAAATCACCATCGACGAAGCCGCCAAGGATTTCCTGGTCAAGAAAGGTTGGGACGCCCAGTATGGTGCCCGTCCGTTGAAGCGGGCTATCCAGCGCTACATCGAAGACGACCTTGCCGAGGAAATCATCAAGGCTGACATTTTGTCGGGCGACACCATTCATGTTACCACGGGCAAAGAGGAGAGCAAGGACTCCCCCGCCCTCGACAAGGAAAAGATTGTTTTCGAGATAGAGAAAGGTGAAGCCTCCCTTCAACTCAGCGAAGCCATCAGCGAAAGCATCGAGGAAGAAATGGTTGAAGCGAATTGATAGGTTAAGATGGACTCCAACCCTCAGATTGAACTGGCGCGACGCTATGTGGAAGAGACCCATGTCAGTGTGTTCCTTACAGGTAAGGCGGGCACAGGCAAGACCACTTTTCTTCGCGAGTTGTCGACACATTGTCCCAAGCGCCACGCCATCGTGGCACCGACTGGTGTCGCCGCCATCAATGCAGGAGGGGTTACCATCCATTCTTTTTTCCAGCTTCCATTTGACCCGTATCTTCCTGACGTCAAGGAATTGGTCACCGAGTATCAGCTGCCAGAGAACCGCAAATCGCTTAGTAAAACTAAGTTAAACATCATCCGGACCCTCGAACTGCTGATTATTGATGAGATCTCCATGGTGCGTGCCGATTTGCTCGACGCCATCGATATGACCCTGCGGCGCTATCGGCGCAGCAGCCGTCCTTTCGGTGGGTTGCAGTTGCTGCTTATCGGCGATGTGCACCAACTTTCGCCTGTGGTCACCGAAACCGAACGCCCATATATCGAGCGTGTTTACGACTCTCCCTATTTCTTCGCCAGCAAGGCGTTACAAAAGATCCACTATGTCACTATCGAACTCACCCATGTTTATCGGCAACAGGATGCAGCGTTTGTCGACCTGCTCAACCATGTGCGTGACAACAATATCGATGCCGAGACCTTGCGTCAGCTCAACAACCGTGTGGGTGTGCCGCAGAAAGACGCCATCACCCTTACCACCCACAACCGTCAATCCGATGCCATCAACCGTCGCCACATGCGTGCATTGAACGGCGAGAGCCGAGAGTTTGAAGCTACGGTCAAAGGCAACTATCCTGAGAAGTCCTATCCCTGCGACTGCACACTCGAGGTGAAGGTAGGCGAACGCGTCATGTTCGTCAAGAATGATTCTTCCGGAGGACATCGCTATTACAACGGCAAGCTGGCTACCGTGACAGGGTTTGTACGTAACGACGACGGCAATTTCGTTGAGGTTGTCGATGACGATGGCGAGACCATTTTTGTAGGTCTCGAAACCTGGGAGAATCTCAAATATGAGATCGACCCTAAAACCAATGAGATAGTTCAGAAAGTGGACGGCACCTTCAGCCAGTATCCTTTGCAGGCAGCCTGGGCGGTGACCATCCACAAGGCGCAAGGACTCACTTTCGACCGTGTGGTCATCGATGCCGCCGATGCTTTTGCCTTTGGGCAGGTGTATGTGGCGTTGAGCCGTTGCCGCACCCTCGAAGGACTCTCCCTGTCCTCCCGACTGACGCCCGATGTGGCTTTCGACGACCGCTCTGTGTCGCAGTTTATCACCGAGCAGCCTACTTTTGAACAGGCTTTGGCGTCGGCAGCGGACTACGAGCGGCAGTACCGTATCGATAAGCTGATGGAGCTTTTTGACATCAACGAGCTTGTCCACTGGCTGGACCGTCTGCGCACCCCTTATGGAAAGTTGAAGCATATCTACCCCGAGAAACTCCGTTCGCTCGGCGAACAGATTGATGCCGTAGTTGAATTGCAAAGTGTCAGTGAAAAGTTCAAAAAACAATTGATGCGCATGGACGTCGAGTCTCAGAACACACGAGCCCGTCAGGGAGCTGTATACTACGAGAAGCAGCTGAGCAACCTCGGTGCCCAGTTGACTGATATCTTTGACATTGAGATTGACAACAAGGAGACTTTCAAAGCCGTCAAGGAAATCAGCGACCAGCTGGGAGAGATCTTGTCCGTCAAACTGGCCTGTCTCCAAGCTGTTGTCAAGGAAGGTTACAGTGTTGCTGTTGTGCAGCATGCGAAAGTTGATCAGTTGATGGCTGGAGAGGCGAAGCCGACAAGGAAGAAAGGCAAGAAGCAGTCCGGAAGCGAAGAATTCAACACCGACCTTGCCACGCTGCTTCGTCGTTGGCGTGCCGTCAAGGCCAAAGAGGAAAGATTGCCACCCTATATGGTGTTGCAGCAGAAAGCCTTGCAATCCATCGCCACCAATATGCCACAGAATCCCTCACAACTCAAACAGCAACTTGGTGTCGGCACCAAGACCGTCGAAAAATACGGCAAAGAAATCCTCGACATCGTCATGGATTTCCTTGAAAGCGGACAATAAATACTTTATTTCCTTAAAAAATAGGTCTGGGATTTGGTTAAATAATTAATCAGTTCTCTGAATTAATTGGTTGGCCAAAGGTGGCTTCGTTGGGTTTGACGCGCTTCATGTCCCAGGTGTCTTTGCGGCCGTTGGGATAGGTGTAGGACCAGATGAACCATTCGTTGTCCAGGCGCTCGAAGTCGAATGTAAACCAGCGGTCGCTGTTGGGCCAGGAATGCGACACAATTTTGGCACCGTAGTCTGTGAACCAGTCGCTCCAAATTGCGTTATCAATTGGTAACATCCAGAAGCCTTCGGACATTTCGTTGAAGAGAAACTTGTCATTCTCCACTTTCCAGCGGCCTTTGCAATGGTAATGATAATTAAACCTTGCTTTTTCTATTGTATCTATCTCTCCTGTAAAAAGAGGAATGATAATGGAGGAGTCCATTGTCAAGCCGTGAGACTGAATTGCCTCGTCGACATAGGTGCCGTCGGCATAGAAACGCAGTGTCCCCTGCTCGTCGCAGTGGATGGTGCCGTTGCCGTCGGGAGCTTTGTAATCCCACGAGTGCTCGTAGTTGTAGGTGCCGGGAATCATTTTCTCGGCTTTTGAGAAGCTTTTGTGCGCTGCACAGGCAAACAGCAAAAGCACAACTGGCATCAGTAAACAGAATCGTCTCATTACATATAAAAAGAAAAAGGGGAAGATCTAAATAGATCCTCCCCTATCCTATTTTGCGGACGGGGCCGTCCGCGTAATATTATTAATTTTCAGCAGGCCAAACGGGCTGCAGATTGCGGTCGCCATAGGCGTCGTCAATCTTGCTGATGGTCGGCCAGTACTTGTCGCCGTGCTCCATCGGGAAGGCGGCCACCTTGCGGCTGTACGGGTAGTTCCACTCGTCGGCGCAGACCACCTGCATGGTGTGCGGCGCGTTGGCGATGGGGTTGTTCTTCTCGTCGTACTTGCCGGTCATAATGTCGTCGATTTCCTGACGGATGCTGATCATGGCGTCGCAGAAACGATCAAGTTCACTGAGTGGCTCGCTCTCGGTAGGCTCAACCATCAGGGTGTTGTGGACCGGGAATGCAACCGTAGGAGCATGGAAGCCATAATCGTCGAGGCGGCGTGCAATGTCGCCCACACCGACCTTGAGGCTGAACTCGGCGAAGTCAACGATCATTTCGTGACCGCACATACCGTTCTTGTTTGTATAGAGAATCTTATAGTATTTCTGCAGACGTGCACGCAAGTAATTGGCGTTGAGGATTGCATGTTTAGTGGCCTCGGTCAAGCCGTTGCCGCCCAACATCAGCAAATAGCCGTAGGTGATGGGGAACAGCAAGGCGTTGCCGAAAGGAGCGGCTGCCATTGCGTTTCCTTTCTTGCCACCGACCTCGTAGATGCAGTGTTTCGGCAGGAAGTCGACCAACTTAGCACTGACTGCGATAGGACCGACACCGGCACCGCCACCACCGTGAGGACCTGCAAATGTTTTGTGCAGATTGAGATGGCATACGTCGGCACCCATACGTCCAGGGCTGGTAAGACCAACCTGGGCATTCATATTGGCACCGTCCATATAAACGAGACCACCTGCAGCATGAATGATGTCGACAATTTCAAGTATGCCCTCTTCAAAAGCACCATGTGTAGAGGGATAAGTAATCATAATGCAACTCAAGGTGTCTTTGTACTGAGCTACCTTTTCTTTCAAATCGTCGATATCCACATCACCACGTTCGTTGCATTTGACAACAACTACCGTCATACCAGCCTTGGCTGCCGAGGCGGGGTTGGTACCATGTGCCGAGGAAGGAATGAGGCATACGTTGCGCTGTGGGTTTCCGCAGTCTATGTGGTAGTTGCGTATGACCGTCAGGCCGCTGTATTCGCCTGCCGAACCTGAGTTAGGCTGCAGCGATACTCCAGCAAATCCGGTGATAATGGCCAGCATATCCTCCATTTCCTTAATCATCTGGAGCGAGCCTTCTGCCTGATCAACTGGAGCGAAGGGATGCATACCAGCAAAGCGGCTCCAGCTCAGAGGCAGCATCTCTGCAGCAGCGTTGAGCTTCATAGTGCAACTGCCAAGCGGAATCATGGCACGGTTCAGACTCAGGTCCTTGACTTCAAGTTTCTTCATATAACGCATCATCTCAGTCTCGTTGTGATACTTATTGAATACACTGTGGGTCAGATATTTGCTGGTGCGGAGCAGGTTCTCGGGAATGTCGTTGAAGCAGGTGCAGCAACCTTTGCCGTCGCACTGCAGTAGTTCGGGTTCCTTGCCAGCAGCCTTGGCCAAAACAGTAATGATGGCATTTATATCGTCCTTCGAAGTTGTTTCGTCAATGCTGATACCAATGCACTCGTCACAGATATAGCGGAAGTTAATGCATGCTGACTCAGCGACTTTGCGTACCTCAGCGGTAGGTACAGGACACTGTATTGCGAGGGTGTCAAAGAAGACACGGTTATGCTGTTTATATCCATATTTTTCAAGTTCTTTTGCCAAAACACCGGCCATAGCGTGGATGTTGGAAGCAATGTTGCGGATGCCTTCCGGGCCGTGCCAAGCAGCGTAGAAACCGCTCATAATAGCTTGTAGAGCTGAAGCGGTGCAGATGTTCGAGGTTGCTTTTTCGCGTTTGATATGCTGTTCACGCATACCGAGAGCCATACGCAGTGCAGGGTTGCCCTTCACATCGACGCTCCAGCCGATAATGCGTCCAGGGAAGCTGCGCTTGAAAGCCTCGGTGACAGCAAAGAAACCTGCGTGAGGACCGCCGAAGCCCATCGGCAGACCAAAACGTTGGTTACAGCCAAAAGCGCAGTCTGCACCCATCTCTCCAGGAGTCTTGAGCAGGGCCAGAGCCATCAAGTCAGTAGCCATACCAACGAAGATACCAAGTTCGTGTGCCTTGGCAATGAACTCAGTGTAATCGCACACATCGCCAAATTGGTTGGGATACTGGACGATGGCACCGAAATAAGTGTTGTCGAGTTTAACTTCGGCTGGCTTTCCAACAACAATCTCAATGCCGCGCGGAGCAGCATTGGTACGCATAACGTCAAGAGTCTGCGGGAAGATGCAGTCGTCGACGAAAATCTTGCAGACATTTTCTTTCTGCTGCGCACGACTGCGACTGTTGTAGAACATAATCATACATTCGCCACCAGCGGTAGCCTCGTCAAGAAGAGAGGCGTTAGCCAAAGGCATACCAGTCATGTCGCTGACCATGGTTTGGTATGTCATCAAAGCTTCAAGACGTCCCTGGCTGATTTCGGTCTGGTAAGGAGTGTAGGCAGTGTACCAGCCTGCATTTTCAAATACGTTGCGCTGAATTACAGCGGGAGTTATTGTTCCGTAGTAGCCCATGCCGATATAGGATTTGAACATCTTGTTCTTTTGAGCAAGTGTCCGACAACGATTAAGGAACTCATATTCATTGATGCCGTCTGCAATTGGCATTGGCTTGTCAAGACGGATAGCCTTGGGGACAGCCTTGTCTATAAGTTCCTCCATAGAGGAAACACCTATGGTTTTAAGCATTTTTTCTTCGTCAGCAGCTTTTGAAACGCCATTGTGACGAGCGGTGAAATTGTTGGTAATCATTTTGTTTTTTATTTTTAATTTTAATTATCTTGTGTATGTTTAGCACCATGGGTCACTTTTAAGTTACCTTTATGTGCATTTAAATTCATTGAGATGGATAAGATTATTTTATTTATAATTATTCTTTACTCCTTAATTATCTTGACATATCCCCATTTTCCGTCCATCTCCACGGCAGCAGTTCCACAAGAAAAATCACTTGCAAAAGTATATCTTTCAGGTGCCACTTCTTTACCGCTGTGGTCGATAAACGAGAATTTGTCATCAATTTTTACGCGAGCCACTCCTTCGCAGAAAGGCCAGATACGGTCATATCGGGGCGACAGGATTTTCTTACCGTCTTTGTCCACCAATCCCCATAGGGTTCCTACCTTGACAGCTGCAACTCCCTCACTGAGAACGGCTGCATCGTCGAACATAAAATCCACTACAATCTTTCCATTCATATCCATCAATCCATATTTTCCATTTCGTGATACAATATAAATTCCCTCGTTAGGTTCTGAAATATAATCATATTGTGTTGTCAGGAGCATTTTACCGCTGTGGTCCACTATGTTCCATTTATCATCTTTTATAATTCGTGCATAACCATATTTGAAATCGAAAGCTATGTCAAACTGAGGCTTTATGGCATACTCGCCACGAAGATTAATATATCCATGAGTGTTGCCGTTGAGAGCGTCAGCCATTCCTTCCGAAAAATCATTTACATAATTGTATTTAGTAGCGATGACTACTTTTCCTGTCCTGTCAATGAAGCCATATTTGTCGTTGATAACCACACGTGCCATACCGTTTTTGAATTCAAATGCAGATTCGAACGATGGCTTGATTATCATCTTTCCAGTCATGTCTATGTATCCCCACATGTCCCCGCTTTTTACGGGTGCGAGTCCTTCGCTGAAATATGAGGCCTCGTCATATTGTGGTTCAATAACTATCTGACCGTTCATGTTCATATAACCATATTTTTCGTTACGCTCCATAAGTACCATCCCGTCTGCAATTTCACGCACATAAACTCCATCCTCTGGTTTGATGATGATTTTGCCCGAAATATCTACAAGCCCCGAACCGCCATTGAGTTCAATACGTCCGAGACCTTCAACCATACTGTATGTACGGTCGTAAATAAATCCTGTCAGGTCGGTTATTCTTATTTGGCTATGTCCTATAAAAGGGAGTGATGTTACTAATAAAAATATGGTTATTATTCGTTTCATTTTTTTAATTATGAAATTATCCTAAATTTGTAAGTAATTGTACCATACTGGTATTCCGTGGCGTTGAGGTCAGCGTTGAAGCAGGCTTTCTTGGCTGCCTGTTTAGCGGCTTCAACCATGCTGTTGTCATAGTTTTTGGACCCCTTGGCAGGAGCTTCGACCTCCACGACATTGCCGTTGCAGTCCACTTTGATACGTACAACCACATCGCCGTCCTTAGAATCGGTGTAGTTGGGTACTGGCAGTGATCCGCGCAGACTTCTGCCACCAAGAAAGTAGCCAGAACCAGTTACTTTGCCGCTACCCCCCTGTGCGCCTTGGCTGCCGTCGGGGTTTCCGGCCTGTCCGCTGCCTGTCACAGTGCCTTTGCCATTAAAGAGCACATTGGGATTTGTAATAGGTTGATCATTTGATGGAAAATTATTATTCACCAACATTTTTTCAAATTTTTCTATTGAGGTATAATAATATTTATGACCTCTTAGAGCTTGTGGAATATCGTGTAGAATATCAGTGGAGATAAATATTTCCTTAGTTCCTGTTGTAGGCAAATCAATGCACGTTATTGAATCGTAGTTAGAATTATTGTATAAAAGAATCTTTAATGGAATTAAATATCCATTTTTCATTCGCCATTTTCCGTAAGGTCGAGCAACAAGAAATTCAGCGTTCCGTTGTTTGAATTTTGGAGCCTGTTCTATAGAAACAGGAATTTTTGTTTTAATAGTGCGAAGTGTGTTAAAGAATTCGTTGAAACGATCGCCGGTTCCGGTGTGTTTCAGGATGAAGACCTCTTCATCGGCGTTGTATGTGATGTCCCAGTTGCCGATAGGTTTGTCTATCTTATTAATGTATTTGATAATATAGTGTTCACAAAGCGAGTCGAAAATATGTGCAGACTTTTCTGCAATCCTTTCGTTATAGGTTATCGTCTTTTCGAATTCTCCTTTTTTTGTCCAATTCTTGAATGATTCCTGAACGTCTTGTTCAATGCGGCCCATGGTAGTCATGACAATAGCATTACGCTGCTGCCCATAAGTTATGGACGCTATAATCAAGGAAGTCAAGAACAGGAATTCTTTTTTCATATATTTTAAAAAAAGAGTTGACGGGCTCGGGCATTTAGCAATATGGGCTTTCTTTTGCGGAGCCTGTCAACTCTCCGTATATACATGTCATTCAAAATTACTATAACTGCGGGCCGGCGGCGACAAGGGCCTTTCCTGCCTCATTGTAGGTGAACTTGTGGAAGTTCTTGATGAAGCGTTCGGCAAGATCCTTTGCTTTTTCTTCCCACTTGCAGGCGCAGTCGTAGGTGTCGCGCGGGTCGAGGATTTTTGTGTCCACTCCGGGAAGCTCGGTGGGTACCTCGAGGTTGAAGTAAGGAATCTTCTTGGTCGGGGCCTTCTCGATAGAGCCGTCAAGGATGGCGTCGATGATTCCACGGGTGTCCTTGATGCTGATACGCTTGCCCGTACCATTCCATCCAGTGTTGACAAGATAGGCCTTTGCACCGCTCTTCTCCATACGTTTCACAAGTTCCTCTGCATACTTGGTGGGATGTAACTCGAGGAAAGCCTGTCCGAAGCAAGCACTGAAAGTAGGAGTAGGTTCGGTGATGCCACGCTCGGTACCAGCCAACTTGGCGGTGAAGCCGCTGAGGAAGTAGTACTTGCACTGTTCAGGGGTGAGTATGCTTACTGGAGGCAGAACTCCAAATGCGTCGGCGCTGAGGAAGATGACGCTGTCGGCTGCGGGGCCGGCGCTCTTTCCGTGGACGGGAAGAACAATCTTCTCGATATGGTCTATAGGATAGCTCAAACGGGTGTTCTCGGTAACGCTCTTGTCCTTGAAGTCAATCTTGCCGTTGGCATCAACGGTTACATTTTCGAGGAGCGAGTTGCGCTTGATGGCATTATAGATGTCGGGTTCTGAGTCTTTGTCTAGGTTGATGACTTTGGCGTAGCATCCACCTTCGAAATTGAAGACGCCCTCGTCATCCCAGCCGTGCTCATCGTCACCGATAAGCAGACGTTTGGGGTCAGTACTGAGGGTGGTCTTGCCAGTTCCGGAAAGTCCAAAGAAGATGGCTGTGTGTTCGCCATTCATGTCGGTATTGGCGGAACAGTGCATGGCGGCAATGCCTTGGAGAGGCAGGTAGTAGTTCATCATAGAGAACATGCCTTTCTTCATTTCACCACCGTACCAGGTGTTTAGAATCACCTGTTCGCGGCTGCTGACGTTGAAGGCAACGCAGGTGTCGCTGTTGAGACCCAATTCCTTGTAGTCGTCAACCTTTGCTTTTGAGGCGGCATAGACAGTGAAGCTGGGGGTGTAGTTCTTGAGCTCATCTTCGGTGGGCTTGATGAACATATTAGTCACGAAGTGTGCCTGCCAAGCAACTTCCATAATGAAACGGACGGCAATGCGAGTATCCTTGTTGGCACCGCAGAAGGCATCGACGACAAAAAGGTTTTTGCCGCAGAGTTGCTTGCAAGCGAGATCCTTGACATGTGCCCATATCTGTTCGCTCATGGGATGATTGTCGTTGGGATATTCTGGTGTGGTCCACCAGACGGTGTCCTTCGATTTCTCGTCCATGACAATGTATTTGTCTTTTGGCGAGCGACCGGTATAGATGCCTGTCATTACATTGACTGCATCAAGCTCAGTGAGCTGTCCCTTGTCGTAGCCAGTGAGGGCGGGATCCATCTCAAAATTGAACAATTCCTCATATGAGGGATTGTAATAGATATTCTGCACGCCGGTAATGCCGAGTGCTTCGAGATCTTTTCTGATTTTGTCGTTCATGGTATTTGGGGTTTTAGAGGTATTATTTTTCTCTTGTTTCTTTGATTGCAGCCTGGGCAGCGGCTAAACGAGCCACGGGAACGCGGAAGGGCGAGCAGCTAACATAGTTCATGCCGTTCTTGTAGAAGAACTCGGCAGCTGTTGGGTCGCCGCCATGTTCGCCGCAGACTCCGCACTTCAACTCAGGACGTGTGGAGCGTCCACGCTGGA
>JAEEGL013210204.1_pt1 | contig 23137 bp, 18 predicted proteins | sample 9134231 | NCBI WGS metagenome assembly JAEEGL01 (sample SAMN16246548, study PRJNA631951) | gut metagenome | biome: gut microbiome; feature: rumen; material: fiber-attached | host: Bos | place: Iran: Karaj | collected 2018-10
CGTTGGCGCAAAAATCGTTTTATGCGATCTTCAAAAAGATGCAGGCTATGAAATGGATTATGAACAATTAGCTTCTTTAATTACAAATAAGACTAAGGTTATTATTCCAGTAGATATTGCAGGTCGTCTTTGTGATTACAAAAAAATATTTGAAATTGTTGAATCAAAGAAGGGCCTGTTTACCCCAAATAATAATATTCAAAAATCTTTCGGAAGAATAATTGTCCTAGCAGATGCTGCTCACAGTTTTGGCGCTGAACAAAACGGAATAAAGAGTGGTAACATCGCAGACTTTACTTCATTTAGTTTTCATGCGGTAAAGAATCTTACAACTGCAGAAGGTGGTGCCGTAACTTGGAGAGCTCAATCATTTATAGATGATGAAGTGCTTTATAAAGATTTCATGCTTTGGTCTTTACATGGACAAAGCAAAGATGCTTTAGCTAAGAACCAATTAGGCGCTTGGGAATACGATATTAAACTTTGCGGACAAAAGTGCAACATGACAGATATTATGGCCTCTATTGGACTTGTTCAATTAAAGAGATACCCAAGCTTATTGGCAAGAAGAGAAGAGATAATCAGCAAGTATAACATGGCTTTTGAAAAATACATTGATTATGTTGATCACTTTGGCGCTGATCACAAATCAAGCGGACATTTATATCTAGCAAACGTTAAGAGTATAGATGAGAAAAAGAGAAATGAAATCATTATCAAGATGGCGGAGCAAGGAATTGCAACAAATGTGCATTATAAACCATTGCCAATGCATACAGCATATAAGGCGCTAGGCTTCGATATTAAGGATTATCCTAACGCGTATAAAAAATATCAAAATGAAATCACACTTCCATTGCATACGCTTTTGACGGACGAAGAAGTGGACTACATAATTGAGAATTTCTTAAAGGTAATAAAAGAGTATGTTGATTAAAAAATGGGAAAAGTTGCCAAAAAATATGCAAGTAGAAGAAGTGAAGCCTTACTATGAAATGCTAAGGAAAAAGAACTTTAGTTTGTTCTTGAAGCGATTTTTTGATATTGTAGTTTCAGCTATTTTGCTTGTTATCTTGTCGCCGTTATTTATTATAGTGTCAGTTTTGATCAAGATTGATTCAAAGGGGCCTGTTTTCTATAGACAAGAACGAGTAACTCAATATGGAAAGATTTTCAAAATCTTTAAGTTTAGATCTATGGTAAATAATGCGGACAAGAAAGGAGCTTTAGTTACCTCTAATGGGGATGCTAGAGTCACTAAGATTGGTAAAATAATTAGAAAATTAAGAATAGATGAAATAAGCCAGTTGATAGATGTTTTTAGAGGAACAATGACCTTTGTTGGAACTAGACCAGAAGTGAAGAAGTATGTTGACGCATATTTGCCAGAGTATAAAGCAACGTTATTGTTGCCAGCAGGAGTTACTTCAATGGCATCAATATATTTTAAGGACGAGGCTGAATTATTGAAAAATTGTTATGATGTAGATAGTCAATATATTCAAGAAGTTCTTCCTCAAAAGATGAAATACAATTTAGATGAATTGAAGAAGTTCAATTTGTTTAGAGATATTAAAATAATGATTATGACAGTTTTAGCGGTCATAAAAAGGTAGGTCAATAATGATATCTATTGTAATGCCGGTATACAATGAAGAAAAATACATTAAAGATTGTATAGAATCTTTATTAAAACAAGATTATCCAAGAAATGATATGGAATGGATATTTGTTGATGGTGGTTCAAAAGATAAAACCAAGGAAATCATACAAGAATACAGTGATAATTATCCAGGATTAATTAAGCTGTTTGATAATCCACATAAAATTGTTCCTTATGCGATGAATATCGGGATAAAGGAGTCAAAGGGTAAGTATATTATAAGATTAGATGCGCATGCGGAATATGCTACAAATTATTTTTCTAAATGTGTAGAGTATTTGGATTCAATTGATGCAGACAATGTAGGAGGCGTAATTGAAACTAAATCAAAAACAAAAATGGGAGCTACTATTGCAAAGATGCTTTCTTCAAAGTTTGGTGTAGGAAATTCACAGTTTAGAACAAATGGGCAAAGTGGATATGTTGATACTGTTCCGTTTGGTGCATTTAGACGAGAGGTCTTTTCTAAATATGGTGGCTATGATGAAAGATTGGTGAGAAATCAAGACAACGAAATGAATTATAGAATAAGAAAGAATGGTGGCAAAATTTATTTAGCTTCAGATATTAATTTAGCTTACTACTGTAGAGATTCTATTAGCGGAATTGCTAATATGGCAAGAAAGAATGGGCAATGGAACATTATAACAATGAAATTTTGTCCAGGCTCAATGGGAATAAGACATTTTATTCCTCTTGCATTCGTTTTGTCTATTATTGCCTTGGGTGGGCTTGGATTCGCTTGGTGGCCATTTTGGGCACTGCTTGGCCTAGAATTGTTTAGTTATAGCGTTTTAGATTTGATTTTTTCGATTAAATCTGCTTCAAATATTAAGGAAACGTTATTGCTATTTATATTATTCCCATGCTTCCATATAAATTATGGACTTGGTTCAATAAAAGGAATATTTAGTTTATTTTCAAAAAAATATAGAAATACTGGTTATCATCCAGAAAAAATATGAGGTGAAGAAATGAGTTTGTTTGAAAATTTAAAAAAGCAAGAAGAAAAATTATCATTAGTAGGATTGGGATATGTTGGTATGCCAATCGCGGTTGAGTTTGCAAAAAAAGGTATAAAAGTCGTTGGCTTTGATTTAAATAAAGATAAGATCAATTTATATAAAAACGGCATTGATCCTACTCATGAAGTTGGAGATGAAGCTATTAAGAATTCTACTGTTGAGTTTACTTCAAATGAAGCAGACTTAAAAAATGCAAAATTCCATATTGTAGCCGTTCCAACACCTGTTAATGTAGATCATACTCCAGATTTAACACCAGTTATCGGAGCATCTGAAATTCTAGGAAGAAATCTAACAAAAGGATCCATTGTTGTGTATGAGTCAACAGTATATCCTGGATGTACAGAAGATGTTTGTATACCTATTCTTGAAAAAGAGTCTGGGTTAAAATGCGGTGTAGACTTTAAAGTAGGTTATTCTCCAGAAAGAATTAATCCAGGAGATAAAGTACATAGATTGCAAAATATTCATAAAATTGTATCAGGAATGGATGAAGAATCTTTAAAAGAAATACAAAATGTATATAACATTGTAGTAGAAGTCGGTACACATGCTGTTTCAAATATTAGAACAGCAGAAGCAGTAAAGGTTGTTGAAAATTCTCAAAGAGATATCAATATTGCATTTATGAATGAATTAGCTATGGTATTTGATAAGATGGATATTGATACAAATGAAGTCGTAGATGGCATGAATACAAAATGGAATGCATTAGGCTTTAGACCTGGTTTAGTGGGTGGCCATTGTATAGGTGTTGATCCATATTATTTCACATATCAAGCCGAAAAATTGGGATATCATTCGCAGATTATTCTTAATGGCCGTATTGTTAACGACAATATGGGTAAATATGTTGCAGATGCGACAATTAAAGAATTGATTAAAGTTGGAAAGGCTCCAAAATTGTCTAATGTTATCATTCTTGGCTTAACATTCAAGGAAAATTGCCCAGATATTAGAAATAGCAAAATAGAAGATATTATTAAGCGTTTAGATGAGTATGGGATTGTTCCAAAAGTAGTCGATCCTTGGGCAAATGCAAAAGAAGCAAAACGAGAATATGGCGTGGATTTGATTGATATTAAAGACGCAAAAGATGCCGATTGTGTAATAGTTGCTGTCGCTCATAACGAGTTTAAAGCATTATCATTAAATGATATAAACAAGTTGTTTAAGAAGGATACAGAAAAGGTATTAATTGACGTAAAAGGATTGTATAAGATTTCTGATCTAAAAGATTCTGGATTCAATTGGTGGAGATTATAAGATGAGTGTAGAAGTATTAGTTGCTGCAATGCATCAAAAAGACTATTCATTAGTAGAGGAAATGAATATCCAAACTGATGCAATAATAGGTAATCAATGCGATAGAGATTCAATAGAAAGCATAGAACTTAATGGAAAACACATTAAGTATCTTAACTTTAACGAGCGTGGCGTGGGGCTAAATAGAAACAATGCATTAATGCGAGCAACAGCAGATTATTGTGTACTTGCGGATGATGATATGCGCTTCTATGATGGATATGAAATAGTTGTTGAAGAGCAGTTCAAAATTTTGCCAAATGCTGACTTTATTGTTTTTAATATTGATGAAAAAGGGGCCACTAATAGAAGGAAGAACACTGACATAAAGAAGATTAATTTATTCAATTATATGAATTATGGTGCGGCAAGGTTTTGTTTTAAGCGTGAAAGCTTATCAAAGCATGCTATATATTTTAATCAAAACTTTGGCGGAGGTACTCCGCATAGCAGCGGAGAAGACTCTTTGTTCTTAAGGTCATGCTTAAGAGCAAAACTTAATATTTATGCAGTACCAGTCGCAATTGCTCAACTACAAGATAGTAGGGACTCAACCTGGTTTAAAGGATATACAGAAAAGTATTTTTTTGATAAAGGCTATTTCTTAGGAACCGCGCATAGGAAACTAGCAACATTGTTTAGTATTTATCTAATTATGACACATCGTTCTGTATTAAAAGATTCTGGCATGACAAAGAAACAAGTATTTAAAATAATGAAGCAGGGGATTAAGAGCGCAAGATCATAATGAAAATAAAGAGTGTAGATAAAAAGAATATTGATTTTATCGTCATGATTTTGTTCAAAATCATATTAGATTTTGTATATTACTATGTTCATGCAAAAACATATGATTATTATGGATTTAAGTTAGAGTATAGCTTAGAAAGAATGCTGGCTAGCTGGATTTTATATGTAATTACTGCATATTGTGTTCAACATAAAGATTCTACATTACATTCAATATTTATCTACCTGATTTTTATGCTTAGCATAGCTCCTTGTTTTACTTATTATCAATATAATTCTGAAGCAAAGTTTTGGATGCTTATTATACAATCAGTAACCATTATATGCTTGAATTTTATGTTTAAATCAAGTGCAAAGAAGAATGAATCGATTGTGTTTAAAGGGATTCCATATAAAAACGATTTGTTTAGAGTTGCGTTAATAATATTGTTATTGTTATATCTTGCATTTATGTTTTCTCGATATGGCCTTCCAAGTTTATCTTCAATGTCAGTGACAAAAATATCTGAGACTCGTTCAGAAGTAGAAATATCAACCATATTAAGCATTTTACAAAACATAATTTGTAAAATCATTTGCCCAGTATTTATGTTGATTGCTTTGAAAGAAAAAAAAGTAGGATTGTTTTTGTTAACATTAGTAGTTCAAATATATACGTACGGAGTAACTGGGTTTAAAACATTTTTATTTGTTCCAGTTATTGTGGTGGCAGTTGGCATTTTCCCAAGAATTAATTTAAAAGATTGTATTTTGTATGGGTTGCCAATATTAGTGTTATTTGTAACAATTCTTTATGTTGTAATACCAAGAGAGAGCACTTTATATATTTATGCGTTATCAGTAGAAAGAGTTGTATTTTTACCTGCAAAAATTAAAATATCATATTTTGATTACTTCTCTTCGCATGATTATATTTGGTTTGCTCAAAGTACAATAGGAAAATTGTTCGGGCTTAAGAGTAGCTATACACAAAACATACCAAACTTAATTGGTGAAGTGTATTTCAATAGACCAGAAATGTGGACAAATACAGGATTTATTGCTGATGCATATGCAAATGGTGGTATAGTAGGAATAGCATTAATCAGTGTCATACTATTCTACTTTATTAGATTGTCAGAACGATTATTATTCCATTCTTCAGAAAGTTTAGTTCGTTTAATACAAGTCGTATATTTACTATTCTTTATTTCATTGAACGATGGAGGTGCAATTTCTGTAATTTTCTCGGGTGGAATGATTTTTGTAACAATTAGTTTGTTAATTGTAGATTTTAGTGAGAGAAAATCTTCAATAGATTTTAGAAGGCAACTAGTGCTAGGAAATGCAGGGGTGTAATATGGAAGAAACACAGCAAATTATTACAATAAAAAAGGATTACTCTATACTTATTTTTAGAATTATAGGTATGGTTTGTATTTTGCTATGTCATATTGGAACTGCAATAGGAAGTGGTTTAATTGCTCAAACTTTTGATGTAGGTGTTCAATTCTTCCTGTTTATTTCTGGATATTTGTATGCTAATAAAAAAATTTCTTCTCCATTGGACTTTTTACTAAAAAGATATATTCGAATTACAATACCATGTTTGGTTATGGTTGTTATTTGTTTGATCGCGAGTGAAATAATGGGTAATATGTTTTCTTATTATTCACTTCTATTATATGTAACTAATTTGCAAGGATATTATCATTTGTTTGAGTTTATTCCTCAAATTGCATTAATAGAGGGAAGTCATCATTTGTGGTTTATAACAGTTCTTTTTGTTTGTTATATATTAACAATAATTGTTAAATATTTCGAAGGGAAAGTATATATAAGAAATAAAGTAGCCCAAATCGCAACAATGTGTTTAATAGTTGTTGTTTCATTCGTTGGTGCTTATTTTGGATTTAGATTGGATTATATCTTGGTATATTTTATCGGTTATGGAATAAGCAAGTTTGCGATAAAATCAAACCTAAAGGCTATAATTATTAGTTTTGCAGCTATGATAGTATTGATTGCTTGTAGGTTAGTTTTAAAGAAATATTGTGACGAAAACGGCGATATACTTTTGTACACGCAAATAGTAATTCCAATGACATATATAACTATAACGGTATTTGCGTTTTTCGCAATAAAATACATCGTTAATATGATACAAGATAAGCCAAAAATAGATAAAATACTTGGTTCAAAAGCATTATCAAAAGTAGATGAATTATCATTTTTTGTATATATAAGTCACTATATCTTTTTGGTGCATAATATTTCGATTTTTGAAACTGAATTGAATATAGTTTTAAAAATACTAATCTTTATAATAGAGACTTGTATCGCGTCAATTTGTCTATATTATATAAACAAGTTGATAGGGTATTGTATGAAAAGAAGGAAACCAAAAGAGGAAAATGTCGATAAGGAGAAACCATGCGAAAGTCAGTTGAAATAAAAAATGAGAGCTTGCGTTTGAATTTAATATTCAATATTATTTATCAAGTGATTGTCGTATTATCACCTTTAATAATAACGCCTAAATTAGCAAGAATTTTTGGAGCAGAGTATTTAGGGATTAGGTCTTTTACATTTTCAATTGTGTACTACTTTGCGGTGTTTGGGGTGTTGGGCCTAGACATGTTTGGACAGCGTCAAATAGCGATTGAAAAGAATGATTTTGAAAGAAGAAGCAAAACATTTTGGACTATATTTACGACAAGATTCATTTTGATGTTTATAAGCACATCATTATTTGTAGCATATTTTATGCTATTTTCTAGTTCAGAATTTGAAAGATTTGTATATATATGCTGGTTACTATATTTGATTCGAGAGATGATAAATCCAATTTGGTTTTTGCAAGGCATAGAAAAGTATAGGATTTTATCAATTCTCAATATTTTTTCACAAATAGTATATGTTGCTTTTACATTTATATTTATTAACTCAAAAGAGTTATTACCTTTATACGTAGTTTTTTATGCTGGAATACCATTGGCTATATCTTTATGTTATTTCCCTATAGTGTTCAAGTATGTTAAATATGTCAAGCCTCAAAAACAAGAAATGATTAAGTCGATAAAGAGTTCTTTAGTGTATTTTGTTCCTACGATTGCGACTGCAATATACTCTATGATTGACAAGACTATGCTAGGCTTTTTTGACGTAACAAAAGTTTCTACTGGTTTATATGAATCTGCTGAAAAATTAGTAAAAGTAGCATTAGCTTTTTCTACGGCATCTTTTACGATAATTAGAACGAAAATGTCAAATTTATATAGCAAGAATGATAAGCCCGTTTATGATAGATACTGTGAGTTGTTTATTTCGGTCTCTATGCTATTATGTTGGCCAATTATGTTTGGAATAATTGGGATATCAAAAGACTTTGTGCCAGTTTTCTTTGGGGATGGGTTTGATGAAGTAGTTGGATTATCATATATCTTTTCTGCTGTAATTCCTTGTTTAACAATTAGTGGATTGCTGCAAGCTATTTATATATTTCCATATGGATTGCAAAAAACAATGGATTTATATTATGTTGTGATAGTGTTAATTAACATTGCGTTAAATGGGGTTCTAATCTATTTCTTCGATGCCGTTGGTGCAATTATAGCATCAATTACGGCAGAACTTATTTTGGCAACAATTTTATTAATAAAGGCTAGAAAAGAGATAAGAATTAAAAAGATCTTTGTATCATCGATAAAGTATATAATTTCAGCTGGTGTCATGTTGACTGTAATGCTGTTATTATCAGCTTACATTGATATTCCAATGATATGGAAGGTAGTGCTAGAATTCTTTGTTGGAGTTATAGTATACTTTGCAACAAATTATTTATTGCTAGACAGGTTTTTGATAGAACAAACTAAAAATATTTTCAACAAGATAATAAATATAATAAAATATATTAAGAACAAAAATAATAATGCTGATGAATTAGATAAAGAAAAAAAGAAGAGGTTATAGATGAGCAAGCAAAGTAATGTAATTTTTTTGTTGGTCGATTCTCTAAACAATACACAGATTAAGAATTCTCCATTAGATTTAATGCCATTTTTTAATGCATTGAAAGATAAAGGAGTAGTATGTGATAATATGTACTCTGAAGCTCCATATACAGAAGCTGCTTTAATGAGTTTATTGTGTGGGCAAGATGGGCTTCAAGACAATGGTTATATATTTAGATTTAAAGATACAAAAAAGACTATTTTTGAAGCGATGCAAGAAAAGGGGTATCATGTTTATACCACATCATATGAGCCACAGTGCCATCCTAGCTCGGTTAGAAGAGGCTTAGATGAAAGCCTATATATGTTTGGATATGATCCTAGTGCTTTATGGAATTATCGATTAGAGCATTATTCAATTCTATACAATTCAAATAAGTTAGTAGAAAAAGATTATGAAGTATTAGAAGAGATAGTAAAAGACAATTTGTATTCTTGGCAAGAATGGGTTGAAAAATATATTAATAATGATCCGGAAGTCAAGATGATAAAAGGCAATTCGAAAGATTATAATGCGGAAGATGTATTAGTTCGAGTAAAATCACAAATTGCAAGTTTTGAACAAGATAGAAAAATCTATATTAATGATTTGCTAACCAAAGGCAAAAGTCACGAGTTTTTTAAAATACCAAGATATAATCAAAACAATAAGATAAAAGATAGAGCTGTCATTGCATATGCACAAGATAGATTTAAAGGCGTGTTTAGAAGTATCAAAAGAAAGGTGTTTTGGCTAAACTTTAAAAAAATAGGTTTGTTGTTAAAATACCCAATAAAGAAATTTGTAGAATTTGTAAAATCTCCAAATAGAACTTCATGGAAGAATTTTTTAAAGGCATCGTATTATTCTGTTAATCAATTGCTTGATTTTGATTTAAAAGAAAGAATTAATGATAATTATGACGGGTTTAAAGATGGACCAAGTGCTCGTACATTTATAGATACGTTCCTTTCTTGGGAAAAAGAATATAAAGAAGAGAAACCATATTTTGCATTTTTACATGTGAATGATGTGCATAATCCTGAAACATTCTTTACTTATGATTCAAGCGACAAAGAATTGTTAAATAAAGAGGCAGAAATTGCAGAAACGTTATTAAAACAAATCAAAGGAAAATATTACGGTAATATTACTCATGATTTGTCGTTGCGATATTTTGATACGGTGATAGAATATTTCTATAATCAGTTAAAAGATAATAGCATTTTAGAAGATACTATGTTAGTTATATGCGCTGATCATGGATATTCATTTAGTGGGAACCCAGTGAGAGATTCTTATGTTGTAAATTTATATTTGGAGAATTACAATATACCTTTCTTAATGATAGGATCTAGTGTTGAACCAAACAGAATAGAAAAATTGTGTGAAAGCAAAGATATTCCTGCAACAATATGTGATTTTGTAGATGGTGTTATTCCAGAAGAATTTACAGGCAAAAGTGTATTAAAAAATGACGAGTATGATAGTTTGATTATTGAATATTGTGGTGGTGGCTGTCCTGATATAAATAGGCGTGAACTTAAAATGGCAGCATTTGACAGAGAGTATTTTGTTGGAACATTAGGACAAGTAACGCAAAATGCAAAAGATATTCTAACTGAAATATATGATTTAGAAAAAGATCCATTGCAATTAAATAATTTGGTAAATAAAAAATATGATGTAGATAAAGTTGGCATTTTACTTAAGAGAATAAATGATAGAAAGGAGCAAATTATTAAAACATGCAAGATGTAATAAAAACACCTCGAAATGTAGAAGAATTGTCTTTAAAAGAATTAAAGCAAATTGAACTAGAAATTTTGCTTGACTTCGATCGAGTTTGCAAAGACAACAATATTACCTATTATATTTACGCGGGGACATTATTGGGGGCAATAAGGCATAAAGGTTTTATTCCATGGGATGATGATATAGACGTTGTTTTAGATAGAACGAATTATAATAAATTTTTAAAAGCGAGAGATCAGTTAAAGGAAAAATATAAGGTTTATTCAATTGATGTTGATAAGAATTATTCAACACCTTTAGCAAAGATTATTGATTTAGATACAAAGTTGGTCCAGAATGTCAAAGATAGAGTTGAATTGGGAGTATATATTGATCTATTCATTTGGGATTATGTTCCAGATAATAGATTTAAGAGAAAATTATTATTTTCTTTTTTGGACTTTAATCAAAAGGTGTGGGGATTTTCTATAAAGCATGCAAGCAAAAGTAGTATAATTCAGTCTGCCCTAAGAAAAATCTGTTATTTTTTGAGATTTGATAGAATCGCGGCAAGAATGATGGATTTTGCATGTAGAAAACAAAATAGAAAGACAAGTAAAATGGGAAATTTGATGTTTGGTGGATATGGAGATAAAAAAGAAATATGTTCTTCTTCGTTAATAGATGAAATAATTGATATAGAATTTGAAGGGCACAAATTTCCGACATTTAAGAATTATGAAGAGTTTTTGATCGTTAATTATGGGAATTATTGGGAATTGCCACCTGTTGAACAAAGAAAAAGCATTCATAATTTTGTAGCATATAAAAAATGAAAGGAGCAAAAATATGTATTATTTAAATGAGCAAATTAAGGGTCTAAATAGAATTTTTGACCAAAACGAAAGAAAAGATTTTTTAAGATTGGATTTAAACGAGAACCCAGGAGGATTGCCTCAGGATTTTATTAGAGACGTTTTAAAAGAAATCACGCCTCAATTTGTTGCGCAATATCCTGAAACATTACATTTTACAGAAGTGTTGGCAAAATATTTAAAAACTGATATAGCACATCTTTGTTTAGTGAATGGTTCTGCAGAAGGCATAAGATATATAATACAAGCTTTTACTTCTGAAAAGGGTAGAATAGTTGGTGTCGTACCTTCATATTTTATGTTCCAAGTGTATTCAGAAATGTATAATAGGAACTTTGTTAAAGTCCCATATACAGAAGATTTAAAAATGGATATTAATAATATTATTGGAGCCTTGACGGAAGATACACAACTATTAATATTATTAAACCCTAATAACCCTATGGGAAATGTATATACAGAAGATGAATTTTTAACAATATTGAAAGAGGCTGAGAAGAAGCAAATTACTATTTTAATAGATGAGGCTTATTACTATTTTTATCCAAAAACATTTATAAAGTATGCTCTAGAAAGAGAACACATTTTTATTACTAGAACATTTTCTAAGATGTTTTCAATGGCAGGATGCCGTTTGGGATATGTAGTAGGTTGGCCAGAAGGTATTAAAATGGTTCAAAAGTATTGTACTCCACATAATACAAATGCATTTGCGATGTTATTTGCTGAGAAAATAATTACTACTCCAAATATGATAGATGGTTTAATTGAGAAATTCAAAAATGGAAGGAGTTATTTGCTAGAAGAATTAGATAAAGCAGGATATAAACATAAGGGTGAGGCAGGCAACTTCTTGTTTATAAAGCCAAAAAAAGTTGAGGCGCAAGAAATTGTAGCGCAAATGAAGCAAAAATATAGAATATTAATAAAGGCATACCCAAATGTCGGAGAGTTTGGAAATTGTTTGAGAGTATCTATCGGAGAAAAACAATACATGGAGAAATTCTTGGCTGCACTATTTGAGATTGAGGCATAATATGATAAAAGTAATTACTTATGGTACATATGATTTGTTGCACTATGGGCATATTAGATTGCTTGAAAGAGCAAAGGCGTTAGGCGATTATTTAATCGTCGGTGTAACTAGCGACGATTATGATAAGTCAAGAGGGAAGATTAACAATCAACAATCTTTAATGGAACGTATAGCAGCTTTAGAAGCAACTGGAATCCCAGATAAGATAATTGTCGAGGAGTATGAAGGGCAAAAAATTGATGATATTAAAAAATATGATGCAGATATTTTTACCGTAGGCTCTGATTGGAAAGGCAAATTTGATTATCTTAATGAGTATTGCAAAGTAGTATACTTAGAAAGAACTCAAGGAGTTTCAAGTTCAGAATTAAGATCAACCAAAAGAAAACTATCGTTAATTGTAGAAGGAGAGAGCTCGATTGGAGAAAAATTTAAGGCTGAGAGTACATTTGTTAATGGGATAGAAATTGTTAATGGAGAATACGAGTCAAAGTATTTAGTTACAAGTCCTAAGGACCATTATAAAACCATAAAGAGAGAACTTCAAAACAAGAAGCATATATTATGTGAGTCTCCAATTACTTTGAACAAAGAAGAATGCAGGGAACTATTGTCTATTGCCAATGAGAAAGGTTGCATTTTGATGGATGCAATTAAAACAGCCTATTCAACGGCTTACAATAGATTATTGTTGCTAGTAAAAAGCGGAAAGATAGGAGATGTTGTATCTATTGATGCAACATGCACAAGTATGCGAGAATTTTTAACAGATTCAAGTATTGAGAATAAGTGGAATTCTTTATCAGCTTGGGGGCCAACCGCACTTTTGCCTATATTCCAAATATTGGGAACAAAATATAAATCAAAAACAATTACAACAAAGTATTTAGATAAAGAGAAGCATTTTGATGCTTTTACGAAAATTGATTTTGTTTATGACCATGCAGTCGCTTCAATTAAAGTGGCAACTCAAGCTAAATCAGAAGGTGATTTAGTAATTACTGGTACCAAAGGATATATATATGTTCCATCCCCATGGTGGAAAACAGATTATTTTGAAGTAAGGTTTGAAAAAATTGAAGATAATAAGAGATATTTTTACCAATTAGATGGCGAGGGAATAAGAAATGAGATGGTTTGCTTTGCAAAATCAATCGAAACTGGAAAGAATATCAGTAATATCGACCCAGGTATTTCAATCGCAATCACAGAAATTCTAGAAGAATTTGAGAAAGGAAATGTAATAGAAATATAATTGAGAAAAAATGGTTTTTAATTCTATCGAGTTCATCATATTCTTGCCAATAGTTTATTTACTATATTGGTTGATGCCGAAGAATTATAGACATATTGAGTTGCTTTTTGCAAGTTATGTTTTTTACATGTGGTGGAATTGGAAATTAATTGTTTTAATATTATTTACCACCATTGTCTCATATGCTTCTGGAATAATTATTTCTAGGAACCAAAGCATTAAAATTAGGAAAACGGTCTTATGTGTTGGCATAGTATTATGCCTTGGCGTGCTGTTTTTCTTCAAATATTTCAACTTCCTATTTGAAATAGTTTCTAGCATTGCGAATAAAATAAAAGTAGGTTCGTTGAGTGGCTATTTCGAAATAATACTGCCAGTCGGTATTTCATTTTATACATTTCAAACTTTATCTTACATTGTCGATGTATATAAAGGGACAATTGCAGCAGAAAAAGATATATCTTATTATGCGTTGTTTGTAACATTTTTCCCTCAACTAGTTGCTGGACCTATTGAACGTCCAGGTGATTTACTTCCTCAATTAAAAAATAGAGATGCTAAATTTAAGCAAATCGAATACAATGATGCATTTCGTTATTTATTGATAGGAGCATTCAAAAAAGTTGCAATAGCAGATATTATAGGAATATATGTAAACAAAGTATATGAGAATTTGGTTGATTCAAATGGCCTGATGATTCTATTTGCAACGTTATTGTTTTCTATCCAAATCTATTGTGATTTTTCCGGGTATAGCGATATCGCTGTAGGCTGTGCAAAGTTATTTGGAATTAATTTGACTGAGAATTTTAATTCTCCATATAAATCAAAATCAATAAAAGAGTTTTGGACAAGATGGCACATTTCTCTTTCAAGATGGCTTAGAGATTATGTTTATTTTCCTCTGGGAGGAAGTCGAGTTAAGAAGATTAGATGGGCAATTAATATTATTATAGTATTCTTTATTAGTGGGCTATGGCATGGAGCAAGTTATAATTTTATCATTTGGGGATTACTACACGGTATATGCCAAATAATAGGCATAGTAACATTAAAATGGCGTGACGCATTTTGGGAAAAGAGTAGAATTGATCCAAACGGGAAAATTGTATCTTATTTGCGAATTATCGGTACATTTTTGTTAGTAACATTAATATGGGTATTCTTTAGAGCAAATACTGTTGAAGATGCAGGACTTGCAATTTATAAAATATTTACAGATTACGAGTTTAGTAGTGCTTACTACGAGTCGTTTGTGACAAAACTAGGCCTTAACATTTATCACATCATATATATGGTAGCAGGAATAAGCTTGCTAGTATTATGTAATAAATTAAAGTTGATTACAAATGAAACAAATATTTTAAAGGAGAGTGTTGTCTGTAAGAAATATGTTAGATATATGTTGTATGTTATAGTTGCTTGGATAACAATGGGAGCATGGATATATTTGCAAGCTATTAATGTTGGTAGCTCGTTTATATATTTCCAATTTTAGATAATATGAAAAAAAATGTAATTAAATTCATAATATATATTTTAGTATTAGTATTGCCAATAGCAATATATGTTCCTATAGTCGAGTTTATTCCGAATCAATATGACAAAACTTATTTTGCAGAATTAGAAGATAAGTATCAACTCTTGATAGAAACGAATGAACCTAAAATTATATTTATAGGAGGTTCTAGTTTGCCATTTGGTTTAAGAAGTGATCTTATTGAAGAATATACAGGGTATAAGGTCGTTAATTTTGGTCTATATGCAACCTTAGGAACTAAGTTAATGATGGATTTGTCTAAGGCCAACATAAATGAAGGTGATATTATTGTTCTTACGCCAGAATTAAATGCTCAAACGTACTCTCTATATTTTAATCCTGATGCTGTATTGCAAGCCTGTGATGGATATAATAGGATGATGTTAAATTTGTCTTTTAAAGACAATATGTCGCTTTTTTATAATTATTTTGGTTATTCATTTAATAAAATTAAATTTCATAATGAAAGCAATGCCCCAGATCCTGTAGGCGTATATCGACATGATTCATTTAATAAATATGGCGATATAAAAGTTGAAAGACAATATAACATTATGAATAACAGACATGATAGCGCAAATGTTGTTAATATGGGCAATGATTTGTTGAATGACGAGTTTATAGAATATGTCAACAAGTATATAAAGTATATAAACAAGAAAAAAGCAACAATAGTATTTAATTATTCGCCTTATAATGCTTTAGCCGTAAGGACCTCTCATAATAATAGGATTGCTTTTGATGAATTATTAAGGGGAAAAATTAATTGCGATTTTCTCATCGATATAGAAGATGCTATGTTGGATTGTGATTATTTTTATGATACGAATTTTCATTTGAATTCGAATGGGGCAATATGCTATACAAATGTCTTAATTAAAGCGCTTTGTTCTTATCTAGGGAAAACATATGAAAACCAAATAGAAGTGCCAAAGTCCCCTCGTGTACCAGATTATGAAACTGTTATTGTCGATAATAATAATGTAGAGTTTGAAAATTATCGAGGCGAGCCAAATGCTGATTATGTAGATTATTTTGAATATGCAATATCTGGGTCAACTTATCAAATCGTTGGCATTAAGAATGAATATAAAAATATAGAAGAAATTATACTACCATCTACCTACAACGGGAGAAACGTGACCGCTGTATCAGAAAATGCATTAGCGCAATTACATAGTTTAAAATATGTTTACATAGGTAAGACGTATAAGTTATTAGCCGCAAACATTTTCAATGGGTGTGATAATTTAAGAGGCATTTATTTGTATGAAATAGATGGCAATTTGATAATCCCAGACGAAACGGGATTGTTAAATGGGACTACACAAAGAGTTCAAATATTTGTGCCAGAAGGTTCCAACTATTCCGTTGGATATACTTGGGCGTATTATGCGAATCGTTTGAAATATTTTAAGGTGTAAATATGAGATGTAAGTATGTAGTAATTGTTTTTATACTGATTGTTTTAATATGTACAATAGGTGCATGCGGTTTTGTCGTTTACCAGGAAGAAACAAATAATATAAAAAACGAGCAATTGGGCGCATTAAAAGCCGCATACATTTCGGATTTAACGAATGGTGATGCAATAGATATTTATTATTATGAGGAATATAAAGAATATTTATATCAATTAAGTGAAAGCATAAACAGAATAAATGATTGTATAGATGAGGAGTCGTTAGAAATAGAATATAATGCTAGCAAAAAACTTTTGCAAAGCATAAAAACTATAGAACAATATAAGATAGAAGCATTTGAATTTAAAGTAGCAAAGGATGATTATATCTACAAATTGGATAATATTGTACAAGATTTAACACGATATCGTTTTGCTCAACAATCAGAAATCGTTCAACTCGTAGAAGAAGGAACAGAAAAACTATTGACTAGCGAATCAATAGATACACTAGAAGAATTGTATGAGTTATATAAAGACAAAATTATAAGCATTAAAACAGATGTACAATTGTATGAAGAAGAACTAAACCAAAAAATTGCGGAAAGATATACAAATTGGATAATATTTGCGGATTTAGGAACACTATCATCTGAAGGTGTATTCGCATTAGAAACGGCATACTCTGAGATGAAAGCATTGCGCACAAAAGAAAAAGTAGATCAATATTTTGTTGAAAAAAGCATTGATTTGTTAAATTCAATTTCGATTAATTCGCAAGAAGCATTAGTAGAATTAAAAAAATTATACGCAATTATTATTCCTCAATATGCTAGTAATTTGTTTTTAGAAGCAGACTTGGACGTAGTTAACCAATGTGTAGATCAAGCTACGCTATCCATTAACGATGCAGGAACGCAACTTGAAATGAAGCAGATATTTGATGATTTTACAAACAGTGTAGATAGCATAAAAACAAAAGAAGATTATTGGCAAGAACAAGATCTTGCATTTATTCAATATATGCAAGAGAAATATGGAGATAGTATGTTGCCGATGCCAGTTAGCTTAACTGAGGCAAATAATTATGAAGACCTAGCGCAAATAATTGACTACTATGCCTTTTATCAATTAGATTCGACTACTTTTGAAAGAGCGACATTTAGAGTAAAACTTAATTGGGAAGTAAATAATTCTGCTCGATATGAATATAATAATGTTTATTGGCATTCAAAATTGCTAAGGGCAGCTGTTGACGCAAATTGTTGGTATGAAAATGGGTACTTCGTAATTGAACTTATTCCATACAATTTCGCAAGCATAACTAGTGGTGGTGAAAAGAAAGCTTTAACAAGGAAAAAATCGAATGTTACATACGATTCTAATGCAAGCCAAACTAGAAGCATAGATTACGATGATTTTGCGATAAACAAATACGAAAAGCATGTAAAAGTATGGAATTCTCAGCAGTTGTGGTATGCATTACAAAACGATTATTATCCTGATTGTGTAGAAGGATCTATAGCTGAATTAAGTTTAAGTGCTGCAAAGGCAATTTTAAGAGAAATAATAAAAGAAGATATGGATGATTTGGAAAAAATATATCAAATTCTTTCATGGTTTGGAGAGAATGTCTCTTATGATAATTGGGTATATGCCTACTTGTCCTCATCAAATCCACAATATTATCCAAGCGAAGGATATAATGTGTTACGTAGCTTCTATGTAGAAGGTGCATTAATTGATAAAATTGCTGTTTGTAGTGGTTATGCAAAAGCTGCACTGGTATTAATGAAATTAGAAGGAATTGAAGCGACACATATATTGGCGAAGCATAGAACAATAGCAGATGTAAATAGCATTTATGCTGGGAATGGAGGTGTTGGCTCTCATGAATTCTTATACATTAAAATTGGTGGACAATGGTATTATTTCGATAGTGAAAAAAGCTTTGCTGGGAGTGATGAATCGTTTGTTTCAAAATTATATTTATTAGCCGCTCCAAGTATGCAAAGCTATGGGCGTCCAGATTTAGTATTTGAAAATGAAGCACAAGATATTTATAATGAAATATATAAAAAGTTGAAATTTCAAAATTATAGCGTGTATATAACTGATGTCTCAGAAGTAAGTGCATTTGTTGAGGCTTTTTTAGAGGTAGAAGAAGGAAATTGCGTTTCAATAATAGTTGATTCGAGTATCTTCCCTCAAGCAAGAAGTATAGTAGATGGATATAATGTTGAAAAAACATTTATGGGATTTAACAATGATAAGTATTCATACTATGAAATCATTATTGGCAAGTGAGGTTGTATAAATTATGAAAAGCAGAAGTTTTCTGGTGATATTTTTAATTATTTTATTGTTCGCAATGTGCAATTTAGTCTCATGCAAAGAAAAGGATTTGATTATTGAGTCGGAAGAGATTTTCGAATCTACTAATGATGAGTCTGATAGAACTGATGAGATATTGAGCATTATAGAAGAGAAAGGATATGTAAAATTAGGAGAAGGCGAATTTGTAATTAATGATTTAAAAATGAAGCCAAATAGCACGATTGAAGGCATAGGGGGGGGGAGGACTGTTATTAAGACAAGCAAAGCAAATTCTTCTGCGATAATATTAAACACAAATTGTACAATAGACAATTTAAGCATCAAAGGTTTGTCAAAAAGCGTCCCAGAATCAATTGGAGAATCATGTGGACTTTTAATCGATGGCAAAAAAACAAATACAATAGAGAATATTGTTATCACTCGAGTTAAAATAGAAGGTTTTGATAAAGCAGGTTTATATGGATTTGAAACAGGATATGAATGTGAAAATAGTCTATCCATGTCAAATTGCGAAATAACAGGATGCTATATTGGTTTATTAATTGGAAAGTATTTCGAATATGGAAGATATACAAATATTCTAATTTGGAATAATAAATGTGGCTGTGTAAACAATGCTGGTAATAATAACTTCGTTAATTGTACATTTACAAAAAATGAAATAGGATTTAAAATGACAAGTGATCAAGCTAATGGCGGTCATGGAAGTTGTTCTTCTTGCTCTTTTAATCATTCCAATGGTGGAACCGGCAATGCTATTTGTGTTGAAGGAACAAAGAATAGTTTTACATTTTCATCGTGCCAAATATGGTTTGGGAGAATTGAGATAAGTAATTCGAAAGGCATTCTTTTTTCTGCGTGCACACTTGGCGGAGGAGAGATATTTATAGAAGGAGATAATAAACAAGTGTTTATTGAATCTAGTATATTTCAATCTACACCAAATATTGAAGGCGAAGGTGTGATTTTAAGGAATTGTTATTTGTTTTCGGGAGAATCAATAATATAAATAGAGTATTTTTGCAAATCGCGAACTGAAACAATAGAATATTCCTTTACATATTTTAGTTGAATACCTTATACTAATTGTATATTTATACAAAGCGGTGAAAACAAAAATGAACGAACAAAATAATAATATAGATAGCCAAAATTTTCCCTTAACTATTGGAGATATTATAAATGCAGTTTTCTATAATAAACTATTAATGCTTATTATAGTAGCAGTTATTACTTTAGTGGGAACTTTAAGCATGCGATTTGCATATGATAAATCTCAAGAAATTTATACAACAAGATTTAATCTTAATGCAATAGATTTAGAAGAAGGCGTTTATGTAGATGGCTCAAAGTTTGATTATAGAGAAATTATTTCTTTAGATAATTTAAACAAAGCAAAAGCATTAGATGATAAATTTGAAAGTATAGATACGGAAAAAATAGTTCAAAGTGGTTCAATTAGCATTTCATTTAATGTAGTTTATGATCAAGATGTATTAAATGCCGAAAAGAAAGCTGTGATAAAAGATCAATATTATGAGATTAAAATTAATAGAAGTGTTATTGGAAATGAAAAGTTAGCTAGAGATTTTGTAGATGCTTTAGTGTATATTCCAATTAAAGAGAATGCGGCAAAGAATGCAGCTGCAGATTATAACTCAAATCTAGTATCATACGATGCGTCAAATAGATATGATGCGCAAATTGAGTATTTATTAGCTCAACTAGACATGATTAATGAGGGATATGAAACATTAATTGAGAACTATGGTAATGTTGTTTCTAATGGCAATAATTTGACGGGATATAGTAAAAAAGCACAATCGTATTTCAATGAATATGCATTTGCAAACTTACAAGGCGAATTAAACCAATATGGTTATATTAAAGACTATGAACAAAATGGAAGAATTTACTATATTGCCATTATTAATGATATTGACCAATATAAAGTTGGGAAATTGAAATTAGATCAATTAATTGCGCAAAGAGATGAAGTACTAAATAAGTATGCACAAATGGGTGGAACTATTGAAAATACTGGTCTTGATGCTATTTATGTTCAAATCGCAGATTTGTCTACAGAATTAGAAGATTATAAACAAAACATAAGAATTAATTTGAGAAGATTGGCTAGTAAGTATGAAAGAACTGCATTGGAAGCAGAATTTGCAGAGGCTTTAACAATTCTAGACATGACAGACGCTACTAAGATATATGCGGATATATCAAAGGGTAACGAAACTGAATTTAAGGAAAATTTAGCTCTATTCCATGAAAAGTTAGGCGAATTTACAGAAGAATATAAGACTGTTTCAAAAGACGTTGTATCAACCTATTCATCGGTGTATTATAAAGATTCTTCAGTTATTGTTGTAAGTGGCGGTTTAGGAATAGTAAAAGATTTATTGATATCTTTAGCAGCAGGATTCTTTATCGCTTGCATTGTTAACCTAATTCTAGGCAGAGAAAGATTATCTTTTGAATATAGAATGAGAAGAGCAATTGATCGTAAAAAGCAATATGGATTAATGCTTAACGAAGGACAAGAAACAAAATAATAATTGAATTATTTAATACAAACAAACGAGAGATTTTTCGAAAGATTGGTCTCTCATTTTTTTTATGAAGTAGTATGTGATGTGGTAGTATATATTATATAGTTTGCAATAAGGAGAACAAAGATGCCATATACATATGCACCAAAGAATGAAGTTACTGAGTTTAATAAATTTTGTTTAGAAATAATACACGATGTACAAAAGATAGTTAAAGAGTATTTTACTTTAGATATACGTCTAATTGGGAGCGGAGAAAAGCGGTTGGTAACAAAAGACGAAGACGGATGCTTCGATCTTGACTATAATCTAATTATTCAACGAGACAAGAAAGAAATACTTAATAATCCTAAAGAAGTAAAAACCTTGTTTTTGAATGCATTTAACAAAGTAATGCCAAATTATGTAAAAAACTACATATATCCTAAGAATAAGACATCGGTTATTACATCTGGGATTAAATTTAATAGTGTGAATAATATAACATTTGATGTTGCAATTTTGGCTGAAGGCAATAATGGCTATTTATATAAATTGTTTTATGATAAAAACGTAGACAGGTATATATGGAATCAAGTAAGGAATTCAAAAGGTTGCTTTGAAAGATACCAAGAAGTAAAAGAACAAGGGTTATTTAACCAATTTAAGAAAAGATATTTGGAGTTAAAAAATATGCATTTAAAAAGAGGCGATGAAATAAAGTCGTTTTCAATATTTCTTGAAACATTAAATGAGGTTCAATAATATGGATGATAGATTTAAAAAGTTTATTTCAGAGATAGAGATAAGCGAGGAAGATATCCCTAGAGCAGAGCGATTTGTAATAGCAAAAGGAATAGGAAAACATATTATTATTAAGAAATGTCTTGAAAGCTGGAGTTCGGAAAAAAAAGTGCCTTATACTCAAATCGCAACAGCATATCGTTATGATAAAAGAATACGATTTGTATTATTTAAATATATTTCATATTTAGAAGAGTTTTATAGAGGTGCAATTTTAGACTATTCGATGGAATCATTCAATCATATTGAATGGGATAAAAAAATTGTTGATGTATTAAAATCTTGCAATAATGATGTAAACCGAGCTTTAGAAGAGATAGATTTTAGGACATTAAAAAGGCAATGCTTAAAAATGCCAAACAAGGTAAAGGAAAATCTCGGATTAAATAATAGGCCAAAATTAAGCAATAATCTAAATTCATTGGTGCAATTGCGTAATGCGGTAATGCATAATAAATTTTTATTGCTATATAAAGGGCTTGATGTTTGTTATTCGAACGGAAATAAAAGCAGTACGCTAACAGCCAACATTTGTAATTTAATATCATTCCTTCCAGAAGAAGTTGGAATAAAGTGTGCAAACGAAATAAATGAAAGTGCTTTAGATAGAAACGAATCAGGGGATACTAAATGGGAAATAGCTAGTCCATTAAAAGTTGAAATCGTTTTATGCTAGTTTAATTTTCTATTTAATATAAGTTTACCGAATATATATATAAATAATATATATTGACTATATATTTTTTAGTTGCTAAAATTAGTTTTATAAGAATAAAAAAAGGAGAAACGTTATGAAGGTTACTAATACAGAACTTAAAGGTATGCAAGAGAAAGGCTACGGCGTTACACGTTGGGCTGATCCTCAATCTATTAGAGATTCTCTAAAAGAACTAACAGACACA
>JAEEGL015001816.1_pt1 | contig 23137 bp, 19 predicted proteins | sample 9134231 | NCBI WGS metagenome assembly JAEEGL01 (sample SAMN16246548, study PRJNA631951) | gut metagenome | biome: gut microbiome; feature: rumen; material: fiber-attached | host: Bos | place: Iran: Karaj | collected 2018-10
ATACATAAGACCCGCCGTATACATTCTTAAGGAGCCTGCACTTTTTCACATTCGTAAGCGAATTCCAACCTATCTGCGGGATCTTAAGTCCGTGTTCCGAACCGAATCTTATCACATGACCGGGCAGAAGCCCAAGTCCTTTAACACCCGGGGATTCTTCACTGTCTTCAAACATCACCTGTAACCCCAGACATATGCCCAGAAACGGTGTTCCTTTATCAACTACCTTATGGATCACATCAGTCAGTCTGTATTCGTTCAGGTTGTTCATGGCATCGCCGAAGTTACCGACACCCGGAAGTATCACCTTGTCAGCTACAGCGATCTCAGCGCTGTCCCTGGTCAGCTTATACTCCGCCCCAAGGGATTCTAACGCTTTCTCCACGCTCCTTATATTGCCTGCATCATAATCCACGATCGCTATCATACATTGCCCTCATCCACAGGAATGACAGTTGTATCCGCCGGGATCTCACCCGGTTCATCTGCCGGAGCCGACGGTTCATCCGCGGGAGCACCTTCATCAAATATACTGTTGGGATCATCCGGCAAAAAATCTGTCTCGGGAGGCAGAATATCCTCTACCGTAGGTACGCCCTGGGCTTCATCCCCGGCTTCGGGTGCCATACTCATACCACCTTCAGCTGCCACATCTTCATCATATGTGAAAGGTGTACCATGGACTATCGAATCTATTCTCTTGGTATACTTGACCTTACTGTCATATTCCGCGATCTCTTTGGCATCCTCTTCGGTAAGTCCGTAACCTGCCAGTGCATAGAGTATCTGTGAATATGTCTGATCTACCTGAGGAACAACCCCATAACTCTCTGCCTGAACAAGGATCTCAGGATACATCTTAACACCTTCAAGCAGAGCATTTAACGCCTTATCTTCCATGCCCAGTTTCTGATAGTTCTGATATGATCTGAACTTGCGGTCAAGCATGAGCATGATCTGTGATTTCGTGAATATATCGGCATCATCACCCTTAAGCTCAAGTCCGTAGAGGTCCTCATATGTTGTCTGATAATCCTGTTTCTCATATGCATCCCTGGCTTCCTGAAGGTTATGTACCTTGGTAAATACCAGAGTGATTATGACTATGCCCGCAAGTATGGACAAGCACAGGATAAATGTAGCTCTTACGCGCTTCTTGGGAAGTTTTTTCTCGGGTTTTGAAGGAACTTCCTCTGCCTTTGGAGCTTTCTCTTTTTTCTTACGCTCCTTCTTTTTCTTCTTCTTGCCGGAATCTTCTCCTTCCTCGCCTTCTTCGCCGGAAGACTCATCGCCTTCGCCTTCGGCATCCTTGCCCTTCTTCTTTTTCTTCTTTTCTTTCTTGGCTTTCTTGCCCTTCTTCTTGCCCTGTTCGGCGTCAAGTTCTTCCATTATCTCCTTGTTCTCATCAGAGATATTGGCTACTTCCGAAGGCTCTCCGCCCTCGCCGCCTTCACCGCCTTCAGCCTGGTCACCGGATGAATCACTTGCCTCGTCCTCATCATCCACTGTCTCAGTCAGCATAGCAAGCAAGCCTGCAAAGAATCCCTTCTTGGGCTCTTCTCCTTCTGCTGCGCCTTCTTCACCCGCTTCGCCCGAAGCAGATTTCTTGCCGCCTTTCTTGGCAGCTTTGGCCGCTTTCTTTTCTTCCTTGGCCTTCTGCTTGGCTGCCTTCTTGGCCTCCTTGGCCTTGGCAGCTGCCTCTTCAGGCGTATCCAAAACATCCGAAGCAACATCTTCTACGGTCGTAGCCGCTAAAAGTGCAGCCTCATCCACAGCTTCGCCATTCTCATCGGAATCAAGAAGATTCTGTATATCACCCAGATCTTCATCCCCCGCGCTTGCAAGCAGGGACATAAGATCATCCGTATCACCCATATCAGAGGCTGATATGTCATCTGCTTCACTGCCTGCATTCTCAGCGGCACTGAGCATTGCATCTATCTCCTCAGATGTCAATGCCTGTTCGGTCTCATCAGCAGATTCATCCGAGCCGTCTGAGGACTCTTCTAAAAGGTCACTCAGTGAAGGTCCTTCTCCCATGAGATTATCAAGTATCGCATCGTCATCATTGATATCTATCTCTACAGGTTCAGGGACACTGTCTTCATCCGAACTGTCTTCCAAAAGGCTCTCCAAAGAGACCTGATCCTCATCCGATGCATCAGCCTCAACTTCACTTAACAGGGAATCAAGCTCGGGAGAGTCGATATCTACCTCCACGGGCTCTTCCGAAGATTCATCGCCCGTCTCTACACCGGCTGCACTGAACATGGCTGCGATCTCGTCGGGACTGAGCTGTTTATTGCCGTCTTCGGGATCCAGATCAAGTGAAACGGCCGGTGAATCCTCTGCAGGCGCCGGCTCCGGGGCAGACTCCGGCTCAGCGACCGGTTCGGGTTTCGGCTCAGGTTCAGGCTCGGGCTCCGGTTCCGGCTCATCATCCATAGGTTCAGCTATGTCACTGTCCAGTTCCTCTTCAGGCATATCGGGAACAGCTTCATCCGAGGCAGCATCTGCTTCATCCTCGGATGGTCCTATGATAGGCTCTATTGATTTTAATAATTCGTCCAGATAATTCTCGTCAAAATCCATAATCTATACTTCTGTGTCCGAAACAAACCTCTGACATAGAAAAAGCCGAGATTTCTCCCGGCTATTTCTTTTGATAAAAACTAATCAAGTAATAATCCGTCAACCAATCTTACAAGATTACCAATCTCCGGTTTTGATAACTGAGCATCAGCTCCCAGTGATTCGCCCTTCTTACGCATCTCATCATTGACAAGAGATGAGAAGATGATAACGGGAATCTGCTTGGTCGCGTCATCTGTCTTGATCAACTTGGTAAGTCTGTGACCGTCCATCATAGGCATCTCTATATCAGTGATAACACACTGTATGTCGTCGTGGAGAGTGCCCTTGTTCTTGCAGTCCTGAATGACATCCCATGCTTCCTGGCCGTTGGCTGTATGGATAAGCTGAACATATCCTGCCTTCTTGAGGGATTCAACTATCATCTTATTAAGAAGGAGTGAATCCTCGGCGATAAGGATGGACTTTGCATTACGCTTAGAGTTCTTCTCTATAAGATCCACCTCTTCAACCTTAAGGCCTGTCTCAGGATTGATATCACTTAAGATCTTCTCGAAATCAAGGATGATCACAAGCTTATTATCGATCTTGATGATACCTGTAGAGATGCTCTCATCAACGGTGCTCACCGTCTCATTGGGCTTGGTGATCTCAGTCCATGATACTCTGTGTATTCCAAGGACAGTGTCTACATGAAATGCTATGTCAAGGTTGTTGAAATTCGTGACAATGAACAATCCGCCGGGCTCTGATGTGCCGCGCTGCAAACAGTTACGAAGATCTATGGCCGTGATCATGATATCACGCGGCATGAAGATACCTTCTATACTGGGATGCGAATTAGGTACCGGGGTAACTGGCTGATAAGGGATTATCTCCTTGATCTTAGCCACATTGATACCGTAAGAATTGCCACTGACATTGAACTCCAGCACTTCAAGTTCATTAGTGCCGCTTTCCATAAGAATCTTACTGTCCATATACTAATACCTCTCTTGCGTTGTATTCACTACATTAGCTCAGTAGTATAAATATCCTATGCTATTATAGCATACATTTTGGAAAAAAAATACGAATTTTCAATTTTTTCTTGCAATAGGATCCATTTACTCTAAGAGAACCATCTGAGGCCCTTAGGGTAATGATTCTTAAGTATCCCGCCTGTGGCCTTTCCCCATCCGAGCGGATATCCGTCCGTTCTGACTATGCAATAGCCTTTATATCCGGGATCACATCCGATACTCTCACCCCTCAGATACTTAAGCACGGTCTCATCATCAGATCTAAGATCCACGGTGCGCCTGAACATTTCAGGTTTAAGCGCAAGACTTAAGCTGTGAGAAGGTTCGATCCTTCCCTTTTTATACTCCCCGAGATGCAAGCCGGCCCGTTCTATCCTTAAGACAGCGCTCTTATCCCTGTTTGATGCGATACGCGCTATCTCACTGCCGGATACATATATATTATCGCCGTAGGCAAAAACACAGCCTTTTATACAGTCCCGCCCTTCTTCAGTCAGAACATCATTTATAAAAGCCTCAAGGCTTTCCTTCATGTCCGGCCGGATCCCCGGCATATACCTGATCTTATCCTCATCATCCGGAGCTGTCTCTTTTTCCCATGAAGCATCATCACCATACTTAAGAGCTGTGGCGAAATGGCCTTCACCCCTCTGCCTGTGGGGCCATATTCGGTAAAAGTGACTGCTCTTAAGCTCCGGCCCCGTAACGGCCAGTTCCGCAGGCGAATATCCCGGATGGCTGTTCATAAACTCTTCTACGGCCTCCTCGTCCTCTCCGGGTTCAAAAGTACAGGTGGAATATACGAGATATCCTCCGGGCTTCAAACATCTGTGGGCCGCATCGGTTATAGTCCTGCCCCTTATTATACAATTATCTACATTCTCAGGAGACCACTCCTCTATTGCAGTATCATCTTTTCTGAACATCCCCTCTCCCGAGCAGGGAACATCCGTAAGTACCACATCAAAATAACCGGGGAAAACTTCGGCGAGCCTGTCCGGTTCCTCAACGGTAACGACACAGTTCCTGATACCCAGTCTCTCGATATTCTGTGACAGGACCCTTGCCCTTGAAGGAACAGGTTCATTTGCTATAAGGATCCCGTTATCTCCTATCGTCCCTGCCAGGTGCGTAGCCTTACCCCCGGGAGCCGCACACATGTCAAGCACTCTGACATATCCTTTTTTATTCAGGACATCCTGTATCGCCAGGCATCCGAGTTCACCCGGAAGCATGGCGCTGGGTTCCTGTATATAGTAGACTCCTGCCGCATGATAAGGGTGTTTGCCGGGGCGAAGATCCGCATCATAATAATAACCGGTTTCACACCAGGGCACTCGTTCCAGATCAAAACCTTCAGGCATGTCTTTTGTCTTAAGCGGATTAAGCCGAAGGCCTTTTTCCGGTTCAGACTCATAGGATCTGATGAACTCGTCATACTCATCCTTAAGGAGCGATTTCATTCTGTTTTTGAATTCTTCGGGCAGTTCTTTTATCATCGGTTCTTTGATTCTCCACGTTTACAAGTATATCACTATTGACATATGCATAGAAGAAGAAAAGGGAAAGGCCGACATCGGGGGGGATGTCGACCTTGTAAAGGGGAGTATATAATATTTCTTTGTACCCATCCAAGTGGGTACCAACAAATATAAATGAAAAAGAAAAAGGGGAGTTTTTCTTATCAAGACACATGTTAGCATAGGTACTGTAATAGAACTGTAAGTGATTAGTACCTAATTCTTATAAATATTTGCGGGGAAAATAAGAAATTATTATTCAAAATAGATGCTTGAGAACGGGACTTGAACCGGCTTGGAGTGTGGCTCCAAGCCTTACGTTTCCGCAACGCGGTTGCGGAAACGTCCATTGGATTCGCATCACTATATCTTCTGCATAAAAAAACCGATCTTACGATCGGCCTTTTTATGCAGAAGATGGGACTTGAACCCACACGGTATTGCTACCACAGGCACCTGAAGCCTGCGCGTCTGCCAATTCCACCACTTCTGCGCGGTTACCACTTTCCTCTCGGATAGCGTCCACGTGATATTCTATATGTTTTACCCTGTTGTGTCAAGAAGGACTTGCTTCTCTATACTTTCTTAAGAAGCAGTTCAACCACAAACCCGTTGTCGTTATAATACTCCATGCCTCCGCCCTGTCTCCCCATATAGGTTTTGGCAAGGTACATACCCAGGCCGTAACCCGTTTGACTGCCTGTATTACCGCCTCTGAAATATTTCTCCGAGATAAGCGGAAGATCATCGGCGCTTACACCGGGACCGTAGTCTCTTATTATGATCTTAAGGAATCTTCCGGCCTTTCCGTCCGGCATAAGGATGTCGTCAGTCTGAGAGAAGCTTACCTCTATATCGGTCCCTGCGTACTTGCGTGAATTACCTATGATGTTATCGATGACCTGTTCCATTCGCTGCCTGTCCATATACACCAGACAGGGATGGATATGGTTCTTAAGGATGATATTTCCGTATGAGCTCATGTTTTCAATGAACCCTTCGATCAGATCCGATCTCTCCTCAACGGGCTTTACATCCACCTTCTCCAGGTCCTCAAGATTGACATGCATCACATCGCTCATGATATTGCTTATGCTGTCTGCCTTGCCCGAGATGGCTCCCACCTTATCAAGCATATCCGAGTATTCTTCCCGAAGGGTAGCTGCCCATTCCGATTCTCCTTCAGGGCCTGCGTATTTAGACAGCCCGCCCAGTTTTCTTGTGTACTTGGTAGTCAGTACTTCGCACGCTGCCTTGATCACAGCAAGCGGTGTCTTGATATCATGGGACAATCCCTGTATCTGTTCTTTTCTGGCGATCTCGGCCTTCCGCTCTCTGTCAATTGAGGACTTAAGCTCCTCCCTCATGATGTCAAAGCCTTCCGACAGATCCGCAAACAGCGGATTTCTCGCCATCGGAAGCGGCCTATCCAGATTACCCTTAGCTATATCCTCATTAAAGCTCTTAAGTTCTCCAACGGGTTTTACAAACCCCACATACATGTAAAGCAACAGCAGACATCCGCAGATAAAGATCACCGTCCACAGTGTCAGGGCCGCCTGCATAAATGATCTTCCGGCATCGACAAAATTGTCCTCCATGTCATTCCATGCAACCTTGCCGACATACTCACCGTCCAGCGAAAGGTCTAAGACCAGCGCCCCATTGCTGTACAGCTGCGAAAGCTCCGAATCATTGATCTCCTTGGCAAGGATCACCTTACAGCCGTATCTTGACTCGATCTCTTCCCTGGGTACACCCTGTTCCATATCATTCTCTACCTGATACAGAAGATCATTGTAGAACAGGATATCACGCTTGGTATACGCCGTCTTTTTGCTGACGACACAGAAGCTCACCAGCCCGATGAGCATTATCACTATGAAAAAAAAGAATAACTGTTTTATCTGTTTCATCCGGGTATCGCGGGCTCTGACGAACCGTCGTTCATTCAGGTCTGTCTTCTATCTTGAGGATATATCCGGTTCCCCATACAGTTCTGATATATCCGGGTTCATTGGGATCATCCTCTATCTTCTCTCTTATCTTTCTGATATGCACATTAAGTGTACTGTCTGAGAAGAATGCATCTCCCCACACTTCATCAAAGAGCACCTCTTTACTGACAATAGTGTCATGATGCTTATACAGACAGTCAAGAAGCGCATATTCCTTGGCTTTGAGTTCTATGCGCTTATCATCTATGATGACAGACATGGTAGAGGGATCCATAACAAATCCGGATGCTTTCTCTTCGGATAAGTTCCCGCTCGTACCGGTCATCCGACTCTTATCAGAAGACTCCTTTGAGTCGCTTTCCGTCTGTATCTGATTCAATTGCTCCACACGTTTGAGATTGACCTTGACCTTGGCCAAAAGAACCGACAGACTGTATGGTTTCTTGACATAGTCATCTCCGCCTATGGAAAGAGCTATGAGCACATCATCATCACTCTGTCTTGCGCTGATAAAAAGAATGGGAAGCTGCATATCTTCACGCAGCTTCTTACACACATCAAAACCGGACCCGTCTCCCAAATTGATATCAAGGAGTACCAGGTCCGCTGTATTCTCTTTGAAAAACTCAAAGCACGCCTCACTGCTGCCCACATACTCAGTAGTCACATCGAACATCCTGAAGTATTCGGCAGTCATCTTGGCAAGTTCTGTTTCATCATCCACGATCAGGCAATTATAGTGCATATTCACCTCACAACAGATATAGTATACCACAAAGTCTGTCGGCGGGATAAACCCTCCACCGGGACCGACATGGCCGGAGGGATGAATCATCCACTCCCAAGTTGGCCTGCGGGAATAACCGTCCACCGGACGGTTATTCTTCAGTGATCATCTTCACAGGTTCAAGGGTCTTGATGCGGCGTCCCATGAATGCTGAGGTTGCCAGTGCAACTCCGGTGATTATGACAGCCGCCAATACATATGACACGGCTCTGATCGTGAATTTAACCTTCTTGAAACCGAATATTGACATTGAAGATACCATAAGCGCTGTACCCGCATGTGGTGACAGGATCAGACCGATGATTATGCCTATCATTATCGCCGGCATATTCGACATCATCACCTGACCGATGAGTTGTCTTGATGTAAAACCGAGAGCCTTGCTCACACCCATATTGCGCCATTGCTTGTTGATATTTGTACGGACTATGAGTGATTCCACAAACGCTACGATAAGGATCGTAAGACCTGCTATCAGGAAAGCAAAGCCTTTCATGCCGACAGTGATCATTCCCACTGTTTGATGAGCTGACTCATTGATATCGGTCACTTCGACTTCCGGATATACATCTTCAAATTCCTTTTCAAATTCCTCAAATGTAACTCCCGGCTTAAGATTCACGCATATGCTCAGATTCTCAGGCAGCTTGGAGAGCTTGCTTAAGCCGTCCATCGTCATATATGCCATAAGACCCATATTATTAAAGGTCTGGTTGATCCCGCAGACGATATATGATTCCTCGACATTATCCGTCTTGACCGTTACGGTGTCACCAACACCTACATTCAGCTTATTCGCCGCATTGGCTGCGAACATGACTTCATTGGGATTCTTAGGCCATCTTCCTTCGACCACATATCCGCCCTTTATCGTTGATGTATCGGATATTCCTCTTGTGGTAACAGACTGATCCCGATTTTTATTATAAAACTTGTAGCTCATCCAGATCTCCGTACGAGCATTCTGTACAGTACTCAATCCTCTGACGTTCTCGGCCATGGCCTCGCTTCCGTCAAAGCCTGCATCGTACATGTCGATACCCGACAGTTCAATACAACCTTCATCGGTTCCGTAGGTGTCCGCCATACCGAAACCTATGATAGTCGCTATCGCAAGGATCATCATTATGAAAATGACGCCAAGCTGACTCTTAAATCTTCCGAACGTATCCTTAAGCGACAGAGTCACTGCGATCGGAAGAGATGTCTTATCAAAAGCGAAAAGGTTCTTCTTAAAGTTATGTGTATTAACACCGCCCCTCAGCGCATCCAGCACACTGACCTTGCTGTACTGTCTGCCGAGCAGAAGCGTGAGCAGACCTATCACGATACACATGCCTATTATCACAAAAGCTGCGACCGGTATGTTGATCGGCTGATTCCAGGGAAGTCCCAAAGTAATGAGCATGATAATACTTACCTTGTCTATTGTAAGCGCGCCCAGAGTTACCCCGACTACAGCACCCGTTCCTGCGATCATCATAAGCTGACACAGAAGGATCAGGACAAGTTCACGAACGGTATATCCGGTAGCTTCCATTATCGCCGTATTCTTCATATTGGTCATGATGAAATTCTTGACACTGAAGTCTATGATGACTATCGCCACGATGAACATTATGATCGCAAACAACAGGACCAGAGCCACAAACATAAGCGGCAATATCATCGCACCGGTCTTCATCATCCCCGCATCAAAATAGTTGATCGAAAGATCCGCCTCAGGATGTTCCTTCATGTATGAGTCATACCAGTTAAGGAATTCATCGCCCATATCATCGCTTATCTTCTCAGCATTTATACCTTTCTTCTTCGCTGTATCGGTAAGCTGTGTCTTAACAAACTGCCATTTGCGCGCACCGTTGGGATTCTCAAATAAGACATCCGACATCACATCTTCCGAGACATAAGACTTATATATGCCAAGGTTCATCGGACCCGAGAACAGATTATCCTCATTGAAGTCTACCACCTTAAGATCATAGACATTATCCTCTACCTTAAGCTGAATATAATCGCCTTTATTAAATGAAGTCATGAACGAAGCCGGAAGGATAATATCATTTCCGCCGTATCCGGCCGCATCAACACTCCTGGTCTGTATCTTATTCTCATCCTCGTAACAACACAGGATGAAAGAATATTCAACCCAGTTCTTATCACCCTTATGTCTGTACTTGGAATTGAGCCTTACTGCCCTCTCGCTCTCACAGTTCTTAAGATAGACATTGCCCTTAATGACTTCTTCGACCTTATCAACCGCTCCCTCAATATCAGTGAGCATAAAGAAGATGTCCGCACCGTTTATCTTCTCCTTGCAGGTGTCCACAACCTTGCCTGCCCCTGTCATAAATGAGAGGCTTATAAATATGAAAAGCGAAGCAATCGCAGACAATATAAAGAAGGTGATCATATCACTCTTCTGCTTTTTGATGTTATTCTTCGCTATAAAGAAATATCTGTACACTGTATCTTCCTCTTTTTATTCCCGATGATCTTACCAGCCCATATCCTGAAGGAATGCCTTAAGGCGCGCATGACGTTCCTTGGCCTCACTAAGGTTGGGATTGGACTCATCCTTATAATCCCCTACATATGGCCCCAAATCTATCTCATCCGATATCACACCATCCGCCAGATATATTATCCTGTTACCTCGCTCTGCTGCCTTGATTGTATGAGTGACCATGACTATACTCTGTCCCTCATTATTCAGATCGGACATGATGTTTAAGACATTCTCAGTGTTCTGCGAATTAAGTGCACCTGTAGGCTCATCCGCAAACAGTACCTCCGGGCTGTTGATGACTCCTCTGACCACTGCGATCCTCTGCTGCTGTCCGCCCGATAACTGTGTAGGAAATTTCTTATAATCCTGCTCTTCTATCTCCACGTTATGAAGTAACCTCTTAGCCTTTTCAGCCAGAGCCTTCCTGTCAGTCGCCTTAAGCAGCCCGCAGACCATGACATTATCCAGTGCACTCATGCTGTCGTTTAAGTAATTCTGCTGGAATACGAAGCCTACATGATCTCGCCTGAACGTCGCCAGTCTGTCATTATTAAATGTAGAGATCTCAGTCTCCGTAACAGCCGGGGCACCATCACCTTCCGAGCGGCCACCCTCTTCCGTATAATATGTGATGGTGCCCATACTCGGCCTGTCCATTCCGGATAACGCATACAGAAGCGTACTCTTACCCGAACCGGAATTACCCATTATCACCGTAAAATCTCCCTTATAGATTGAGAGATTTAGATTTTTAAGTACATGCTGCTGGACCGATCCGTTCGAAAAAGACTTGGATAAGTCCTTAGCAGTCAATATCTTCCTCTTATCTGATCCCATATCTCATCCTTCTATTCTGCCTTAACGCTCATACCATCAGTAAGCATAGTGGTCTCGTTCCATACCACCTTATCGCCTACTGTTACACCAGAAATGATCTGGGCCATACTGTCATTCTTAACACCGATCTCAACAAAAGTCCTGTGCACCTTGCCGTCATGAAGAGTGAATACATAACTTCCGTCTTCATCTTCATTAAGAGCCTCTACGGGGATACTTATAACATCATCAAGGTTGGCTGTGCTCACCTTTGTCTTGGCTTCAATACCTAAGATTATATCGCTGTCAGGCTCATCCAGCTTGACTTCCACACCTATTCCGGTATTCTGACCTGAATCCTTGGCCATTCTCTCAATTCTTGTTACCGTACCGGTGTATGGCTTATTCTTGATATTGACAGTCGCCTTCTGTCCTTCTTCGATATTTACTATATCATATTTGTTTACATTACACTTTACCACGATGTCATCGGTAGACTTAAGGGTCAGCATCTTGGTGCCTGAAGTTATATTGCCGCCTTCGATCACATCCAGCGAAGTGATGACTCCGTCATATTCTGCTCTGATACCGTTCTTGGCATCTTCATATTTCTTGATAACAGCATTATCGGCCAGTTCGTTGGCAGCTCTTACTGCCTCAAGCTCAGCCTTACCTCCCTCGGTAGGAACCGACATTACCGAACTCATCCTCTGACTGGTGTTCTCTGATTTCATCTCCTTATAATATGCAAGCTGTGTGTTGAGCACATTCAGTTCTTCCTGCATCTGTACTATATCGGAAGCATACTGCTGCTCATATGCATTTGTCTGTACCAGCTTCTGGAGATTCTCATACTCCTCGGAATCAGGCTCATCAGCCCAATCTATAAGAGATATCTGAAGCTTGGCTCCTTCATCTGCAAGGGCTGCTCTTCTTTCTAAGAGATCACATTCCTTCTGTGTGACCTGTGCCTGTAACTGCATGATGGTCGCATCGATATTCTTAAGATTGTTCTTGGCTGTTGCATGAAGGCCTGCTGCCCTGTTGCCGATCTGAACCGAATCGTTATAGCTCTCTTCATTTATCTGTGCATTATACTCTGCTATGGACGCCAGACGGGTGAGTTCCTCTTCATCATAAGAAATGATCAGATCTCCCTTTTTTACAAAATCACCCTCTTTGACGTGGATAGTTCCTATCCTGCAGTCGATCGCAGAATAATAATCCTTGCTCACGTCGGTCTCCACATTGCCGTTAAGCTCCAGTACACTGCTTATGGCTCCCTTGTTCACCTCATAGGATTTGACCGAAGTCGCTGCATTGGCGGATATCGATATTCCCCCGATCAGCAATACTACCACGATTGCTGCCGCTATCACCACCGTTTTCTTTTTGTTCATCAATAATTCCTTCACTTTTATACCCTCTTAAATCCTGCGCACGCTTTAAGCTGACGCAAAAACCTGTCTGTTACCGTATATCACTATACAGCACAGACAGGTTTAAGTCTTAATCTGACTCTTGTATGATCCTTAACTGTTTCTTAACTGAGGTAAGATTCTCCGTCTTAGTCCCTGGATCAAAGGTGTATCGCCATCCCACTGATCTTAGTAAGAACGTCTCTCATTTACAACCAGAGTCTTTACCAGATATGCGAACTCATCCTTGTACTCGTCATCATCAAGATCCAGCTCATCAAGCATATCCTTGACATCTTCTATCGAAGCTTCACCGACGTTGTCTGAATCTGCAAGGATCTGTGCAAACTCGGCTACAGCTGAAGCGAATACGAAATCATCCGAAGGATCGCTGTTGTAATCGTCCTCATCTATCACTACGTCGAAGAGCTGTGACTTAGACTCACCGGGCTCCTTATATCTTACTGAAAGTGTTGCATACTCGCCTTCGAATTCATTGTTTCCTGACTTATTGGAAGTCTGAGTCTTGATCTCGTCATTCTTGCCGTACTTAAGGTTAATGGAACTCTCTGCACCTGCGGGAACTATCTCGTAGAGTGCTATTACCTGATGGCCTGCACCGATCTCGCCTGCATCCTTTGTATCGTCGTTGAAATCCTCTGCTGCCAGCATTCTGTTCTCATAACCTATGAGTCTGTATGAATTAACATACTCGGGGTTGAATTCTACCTGGAGCTTAACATCATCGGCTACTGTCTCAAGAGTTGCGCTCATCTCTTCTACGAGTACCTTCTTGGCCTCCATCAGAGAATCGATATAGTTGTAATTACCGTTACCGTAGTCAGCCAGAGTCTCCATCTTGTTATCTTTAAGATTGCCGCTGCCGAATCCTAAAACTGAGAGATATACTCCGCTCTTACGCTTATTTTCGATGAACTTCTTAAGTTCAGACTCACTTGATATACCTACATTGAGATCGCCGTCTGTAGCTAAGATCACGCGGTTATTGCCGTCTTCTATGAAGTTCTCTTCAGCCAGTTCGTATGCGAGCTTAAGTCCGCCTTCACCATTGGTGCTGCCGCCTGCCTCGAGTGAATCAAGGGCCTTTTTGATCTTCTTTTTACCTCTGTCGTCACCTGTTGCACCTTCAAGGACAGTATTAACACCGCTTGCATAAGTAACGATAGAAACTCTGTCATTCTCGGTAAGCTCATCGGTAAGTTCCTTAAAGGACTTCTGCAAAAGACCAAGTCTGTCATCGCCGAACATTGAACCTGATACGTCTATAAGGAATACAAGGTTTGTGGGCTTGGCATTATCTCTCTCGATGGGCTTGGTCTTCATGCCGACCATAAGGAGCTTATGATCAGGATTCCAGGGGCATTCGCTCATTTCCTTGGAAAGGCCGAATTTCTCACCCTTCTTGGGATTCTTTAACGTGTATGAGAAGTAGTTGATGAACTCCTCGGGCCTTACTGCGTTGGGATCTATATATTCCATCGGATATCCGTCCATTATCATCCTGCGGACATTTGCATAAGATGCTGTGTCAACATCAGCCGAGAAAGTTGATAAAGGCTCGGTCACTACCAGCTTAAAACCATTCTCATCGGCTTTGGTATACTCTTCCGTTCCGGGATAGTATTCATGGCCGGTACCCGGTGCGAAGTATCTGTAGTTTGATGATGCATCTGCTGCCAGCTTGTTCTCTGAGCTGCTTTCTGAAGCATATGCCATTCCTTCCTCTGCATCATAGGCTATATCATAATATCCTTCATCGGCCATCGGAGCCTCAGCTTCAACTGCCGGTGCGGCTGCTGTTGCATTACCACTCTTGGCATAGTTTGAAGACTCAGAGTAAGAAGGGTATTCAGCTGCTGCGGCATCACTCGTTGCCTCTGTCATGGGTGCTGTCTCGGCACTTCTGCCGCATCCCGTAAGTCCTGACATTGCCATTGAAGCTGCCAGTACGATGACCATTGTTCTTGTAGCGATAAGATTCTTCTTTAACATAATAATTTCCTCCGTATATATCCTTAAAAATGTTTTGAAAAACAATCTGTTTTTCTGTATCTGTAATATATACGGAGGAACTTATGAATATTTATGGAGTTTTTTTAATTTTTTTTGAAAAATTTTTCAGATTCCCGGAAAGCCCGTAAAATGGGGCTATTCTTCCCAGATATTTATATAATTTATCCTGGTATAGAGGGTATATATAAGGATCACCGTAAGAGGAACAGCACTTCCTATCCAAAGGCTGATGCCTCCTTCTCCAACCATAACATTGAAAATGGCATGGAATGTGACAGCAAAACAGATCACTGCGAAAGTACCCAACATCCTTACCCACGTTCTCTCCCACAAAAAGAATAATCCGACAGATACCATCATCCCGCATAATACGTGCATAGCTCCGGTACCGAATCCTCGTATAAGAAGACTCACAATATCCGATGTGCCATAAGAAGTTAAGAAACATACATTTTCAAATGTGGCAAAGCCCACGGCTACGGAAATGATTCCGCTTATGGAAGTTTTTTTGCCCGGAGCAAATATCAATATGTAGAAACCGATCGGAAGGAATTTAAGGATCTCCTCCACCGCCGGAGATATCGAATGTGCTGCCGTAGATGCATCCGTCATAAGTATGTCAGCTAAATATGCGGTGATATATGCAGACATAAGACAGGCTGTCATACCTGACAGAAGGAATATCAATCCTCTTCTGTAGCCTCCTTTAAGGCCCAGAATGGCAAGTAAAAGCGGGGCAGCCAGACATATGTATGTATTCTCCATATAGGTCATGCGCCCACCTCCTTATCAAACATAACAAGATAAGCCGGAAAGCTCATGCTGACCAATACATTGAACCATATATAAGGATTGGTTATGGATACACTGTCAAAGAAGCACGAAGCGGTCCAGGCTCCGTACTCGCCAAGACAGGTCATCAATATGGCCATACACAGATGAGCTATGTTTTTATGCTCGCCTCTTAATGACAATCCGCCGTTGATGTTAAGTGCGGTCCAAATAACACTGTAAAATATGATCCCCATGATCACAGCATAGATCACATTACTTATTATGGCTCCGAATCTCATATAAAACAGGGCCATGACTGCTGTAAATACCGGCCCGGCCAGCGGGATCAGGTCTTTGACACCGATCTTTCCGTCCAAATGTTCTCTTACAGATTCAAATCCGGCACTTTCAAGTTCTTCCCTTAACATAATGAATAAGAACAATAACGCCGCATACCAGCTCAGATCGCACACAAGTGTGATATCAGGTGTCTGCCCGAAATAAAGCAAGCAAACCTCCCAATACAGGTCACCCGTTAAATAACTGCCGAAGAAAAATGAGACCAGGGCCCATTTTCTGCTCTTAAACTTAAACATCCGATACAGGGATAAGATCACACAAAAGATCAGTACCGTTATCTGAATGATTCCCTCTATGTTTTCTACCATATATGTAACCTCAACATATATGATTATAGCAAAAGTCCTATGGCTTTTGCAAAAACCATAGGACTTTACCCTTCATTTATCTTATCCCTTTACACTGTATGACTCCCGATGACTTTCAAGACTTAATTCCTTTATACAGAATCTTCCCCGTTCTGCTTGTGGATCCTCATACACAAAACTGCGACCAGCACTCCTGCCGTAAATGCCACGAGAGCAAAGAGCACATAACCTCCCGCGTTAGAAAACAGCATTGTTGAGCCGGCATACATATCCGCCATGGATCCGGTCTGGACTCCCTGGGCACGGACCATCATCGTCAAGAGACAGGCTATAAGCGAAAAGCTTGCTACCCCGAGCGTCGTGGTGATCCTGCGCTCCCTGCGCATTCGGATATCGTTCATCCGTCTGTGTAATTTCTCTACACGTTCCTCATTCGTCATATATGATCAACCCCTTTTTGTGCCTTCATATATATAGTGTCATATTTTTTCAAAAATACTAACCAAAACCTAAAAAAAATTTATATTTCTTCTTTTTCCAGTTCTTTCTTAAGCGCAGCCTTGCCGTTAGTAACGAGATTGTTGATCTTTTTCTTATTGCATTTCAGGATCTTTGCAGCCTGCTCATGACTTAAGTCCATACAATAAACAAGCCACAGGGCCTCGCGATATTGTGGAGCTATGCGATCCAAGCACTTACCTACAGTCTGCGCCCGTTCGTCATTAAGCATCTTTCCCTCGGGACCTATGGCTTCTGATATCAGTTCCTCTGCCGTCTCATCATCCGACAGAGAGAATTCGTTTATCTTATATCTTCTCTTCCACAGATGGCAGGCCTTATTGCGTGCCACCTTAAAAAGGTACGCTTTGAAATTTCCTTCATTTATCTTAGGCTTACCCACAAGTATGGTAGCAAAGGAATCTATCATGATATCCTCCGCCTCGTGATAATCGTCAACAAATCCCTCAACATAACCCGTGAGCACATCCGCATAGCGAAGCATCAGTTCATCCCCTGATGCTCCGTCACCCTTAAGATAAAGACTATAGAGTTCATCATCTGTCATGGTTCTGTGATCTGTCATATTCTCACTTATACCCGGCAAAGTGCCCGGATCTATTCGGCCTGCTCAATAGCGACAAGAACATACGGATATTCCATATCCTCATCACCGTAACGGGCTATGACTTCTATATCATAAGTCTTGCCCTCTGATAATCTGAAGCTGCTGTCTGCATCAAGTGTAAAAGCATGACCCTCAGTCATAAGACATCCGATAGTCTCATCACCCTGTTTAAATACAAGGCCGTATTTATATTCGGTCTCACTTCCGGACTGTTCGGCATCAGCCAGTTCTTCAATAACCGTTAGTTCACAACCCTTATAGGTCTTGATATTTGATTCATCAATCGCATCTGACTCCTCGCCATCCTTAAGTCCCAATGCCTGCCTTAAGTCATCTTTGGTAAGTTTGCGCTTGACCTCAGCCTCGGGCGCAAGGTATGCAGTCCCGTCGGTAGCTTCTGCCGACTTGGCATTTTCAGAAGCTGCTGCGTTTTCTTCATATGTTGCTTCTGCCATGGCAGGCGCCTCATCAGCCATTGCCGCATCATCATAAGCTTCTGCCTCTGCCGCATAATCGGCATAGTCTTCACTCGCTTCTGCCGCCGGAGCTTCAGCCACAGCATCATAAGTCGCAGCAGCGTCCGACATCGGAGCCGCGCTCTCACTCGCTGCAGGTGCAGAAGTCATACCGCCCTTAGTCAATACTTTTATCAGGGCATAAGCGACAAAGACTATCGCTGCGGCTGCCGCTATACGTCCTGCCTTCTTAGCGAACACCCCGAAACCGATGATCTTCTCATTTCGGTTTACATAACTCTTGGTCTCAGTGACAGCATCTGCAGAAACGGACTCAGAGGCTCCCGTTTTTTCAGTACGGCTCTTCTCTTCCGCTTCTATGCCTGCCTCGATCCTGCTCCAGAGATCAGGTGTGTTGGACTCAATATATTCTTTATATTCTCTCGTGAAATCAGAAGGCATAACCGCACCTCCTTAACTTTCCGATCGCTTCTCTGTACTTCCATGTGACTGTGCCCATGGGTATCTTAAGTACCTCTGCTATCTCCGCAAAGGTCATATCGAGAGCGAACTTCATATGTATGATCTGAGGCTCCGGGGGCTTAAGCTGTTCCAATGCTTCTTCCATGGCCACCTTGCCCACGGCCTCGTTGGCAGTTACGTCAGGTCCGGACGCAGAGTCAGCGCCCGACTCTCCACCTGACAGAACACCCACAGCACCGGACTGTCCGCCGGCTGTTATCAGGTCTTCTGTATTATATACGTCTGAGTCCTCGTATTTTTGTGGAAAAATATCTTCAATTAATGATTCTTTTCCTTTTGAGCGCAAAAAATCTATGGACATATTACGCGCGATCGTCGTTATATATGTCTTGTAACCGTTGCCGGGCTTATATTTGTCGGCATTACGCCAAAGGCGGATAAAGAACTCGCTGGTGACATCTTCAGCGTCCTCTTTGGACTTAAGGATACCCAGCACAAAGTGATATATATACGATCCGAGTGCCGTATATATATCATGTAAGGCTTCTTTATCTCCTTCTTTTAACCTGCTCATGCACAGGTCAAATTCTCTGTCTTCCATTTATAAATCTCCGTCAGGGATCTTACTTATTATATCTTTGTTGATCTTTATAAGGAATATGGTCGTCATGGTGGCACTCATGATCTCCGCGATGGGGAATGACCACCAGACATTGTTAACATTGCCCGTGAGCGATAACAGATAAGCTGCAGGGAGCAGGACTATTATCTGACGCATGATCGAATTGATCATACTGTATACGCCGTTGCCAAGGCTCTGGAACACCGAGCCTATGACTATACAATAAGCCGCTATGGGGAAATGTATGGCGATTATACGTAAGGCCGGTTTGCCCATAGAGAGCATATGATCGGATGCTTTGAAAAGCATGAACAACTGTCCCGGAAAGATTTCGAAAACAAGCAGTCCGAAAAGCATTATCCCTATGGCGAACAGGGTTGCCAGCTTGATCGTCTTTACCATACGAAGCCTCTTCTCCGCTCCGTAATTGTATGCGACTATGGGTACCATACCGTTGTTAAGTCCGAATACCGGCATGAACACAAAGCTCTGGAGTTTAAAATATACGCCGAACACGGCAACTGCCGTTGATGAGAATCCGTTTAAGATCTTGTTCATTCCGTATACCATCAGCGATCCGATGGACTGCATGATGATAGAAGGAAGACCCACGGTATATATCCTCTTTATAACTGAGATATCCGGCTTGAATCCTTTAAAGGACAGCTGTATCTCCTTGTTGACCGTCAGGTTAAACACGATGGCAATAATACCAGCCACTATCTGTCCAATTACTGTGGCTATGGCCGCACCTGCGATCCCCAGCTTCGGTGCCCCTAAGAGTCCGAAGATCAATATGGGATCCAGTATCAGATTGATGATCGCACCCGTTCCCTGGGTGATCATGTTATATATGGTCTTACCCGTTGATTGGAGAAGCCTCTCGAAGATGAGCTGGGCAAAAACGCCGAAACTCAATGTCATGCAAAGCGTAAGATAAGTGACTCCGTAGCGAACGATATTCTCATTGGTCGTCTGTCCTCTGTAAAAGGGCTCCACCAGGGTCAGTCCTATAATAAGGAAAAGGATGTAATTGAGAACCGAGAGGAAAATGCCGTTAGTAGCTGATTTGTTGACCAGATCATAATCCTTCTCACCCAATGACTTAGAAAGCATCGCATTGACGCCGACACCCATGCCGATACCCATCGCAAACATAAGTGACTGCAGGGGGAAGGCCATGGATACTGCCGTGAGCGCATCCTCTTCTATACGGGATACGAATATCGAATCCACTATGTTATACAATGCCTGGACCAACATCGAGCACATCATCGGCACTGACATTGTCACTAAGAGCTTGCCTACAGGCATGACTCCCATTTTGTTCTCTTTATCCGTCATCTTACTATCCTTTCATGACGTTCTATACCATCACACTGACAGGGAAAAGATATCTTATCACCGACAGTACGGGCAGTATATCCTTCATATTGATATATATAAGGCCGAATACCAGCTGTGTGAGCACAAACACAGGTATCATGGCTATATAAGTATCCTCACGCTTAATGATGCAACCGGCGATCAGAGTGAAGACTATACAGTATATCGTAAGGATCACAGTCCTTAATATGATCTTTAGAAGATCTTCCGTCCCTGTCATGAACGCAGCTATGATCAGACCAGTTACCGCTACAGGGATCGCCGCCCCGAGCATGATAAGAACAGTCTCTGTGACTCTCTCTGCCCTGTTCATGCATTTAAGCACAGCATTAAGATCGCCCTTATATGTACGGCCGTATACGGCTATGATACTTAAGAACACGCACAGGGCGATCACCATCAGTATATATGATGATCCGCCTTGAGAACGCTCATCACCTGCGGTCTCCTCTGACCCGGATCCTTCTGTTTTTATTATATTGACATCAAAGAGCAATTCGCCTGACAGATACTCATCTCTCTTGGCCTTAAGTCTGTCCGGCAGATCCTTATCGTCAGTATCAAAGACTCTGTAAGCCTCATCCTCTATTATGAGATCACTTATCGCAGCCAGATAACACTCTGCAAAGCTCTCCTTGACGACCTCTCCGTATATTCCGAAGGGAGTTGTCACAAAAGTGACCGTTCTGTCGGTGTCATCTTCCGCTGCTGCTTCATATGCCTCCCTGCCGATCATAAAACCGTAATCGATATCACCCTTTAAAACGGATGACTTCAGGTCTTCTTTATCATCAAAGGAACGGACAGAGTAATCCCTTGCCTGCAGTCCTCCGGATATCCTGTCCTCAAAGGAACGGTCCGCCTCTGAGAATATACCTATCCTTATATCCTCTCGATCGCCCGGATCGATACCGCGTATGATAAGACACACAAGTATCATTGACACAAGTGTCACATATAACATGCTCCCGGAAGCGGCGTTTTTTATATAGAGCCATAATCTCGTCATCTTCTGCGCCATGATACCCCCAATGCATGTTCAGCCAATACTATCGGTATCAATATCAGGCACCCTGTCACACTGCCCGAAACATTATAGAACAGATACTCAAAGTATTCCCTCATATATGTAAAAGGAATAAAGCGGCCCGCTACGGATACAACACGGTGCATACGGGCATAGGGCATAAGAAGTCCCGATAAGAGCAGAGTCATGATCATGGCAAGCAGGATCACGGGCATGGCCTTGTAATTGTCTCCGGCAAATGAATACAGCATATTATATAATACGGCTACGCTTATTGACAATCCCAGCAACACAAGGGGATGGAAGGACGAAAAAGCGTATATCTGTACTTCCGTAAGCTTCTGTATCCATAATCCCGCGCAATACAGTATAAGCGAGAGTACCCATAGATGCAGGGTCATTATGAACTCTTTTACAAGAGCCACCTTGCCTTTTCCGACTCCGTATACGCCAAGCTTATCCTCAACAGGGATCATCTCCCTGCCGTAGAGATATCCGAAGCTTATACCGGCATAAAGCAAAAGTATCATGACAAAGGCCATGAAATAGAACTGATACGCTCCAAGTTCACCGTACTCGGAAACGACGATGCTGTCGAATATCTTAAGTCGGTGCATGATCCGGCGTGCATATATCATGGCTATATGATCGCCCAAAGGTTCATCTGAAATAAGGAGCTCATACTCACCGGATGAATCCACATCTAAAAATGCATATACCGCAGCCTCCGTAGTCCTTACATAGCCTGCTCCGCTTGCAGTGACTTCGGTAAAAAGATCCGTAAGAATACCCGTATCCGATCCGACATAGATATTAAGCGGAGTATTGACGCCCATATTGACATCATTATAGAAATCCTCCGGGATATCTATGACTACATCCGCCTCGCCCTCATCGAGGGCCTTGAAAGCCTCATCCTCATCCATATATATGAATTCAGATATGGTCTCTATGCTGTCGATCTTCGATACATATCTGACTACCATCTTAGTCAGTTTGTCATCATCATGCATCACAACGGCAGCCTTAACAGGATCTATCGCATTTTTCCGCCCTATATACATACTGACTGCCGCTACCGCGACAGTCAGTATTATCAGAACTGCAATAAATCCTATGATAGTCTTTCTGACAGCTTTTATACTGTTTTTAAGTTCAAGCTTCAGAAATGATATAAACATAAGCTCCTATCAGAACATGTAAGCAAGGTCTCCGAACTCATCAAGATCGATGGAATCTATGAGATCCTCGAATTCATCTTCGTCCGCATTACCAAGATCAAACTCATCCTTGTTGGTGTACTTCTGGATCTTGCCGGAATTGTTGATCTCAAGAGTGAAAGTCACATCCTCACCTTCAACATCCATATCCTCGGCAGATAATGTGAAGCTTGAGCCTGAAGACTTGATATTGAACTCGTAGTCATAAGAATCATAGTAGTCTTCGTATTCTATCTCAAGAGTACCCTTCTTGGTGTCATATGTGAGTTCCATAGCATCATCACCGTCGACTACGAAAGTATAGCTCTCTTTGTCCTTATTCTTGCTGCCCTTGATCTCAAATACTTCATCACCGTCAGCTTCAAGAACTATATTCTGTGCTCTGTAATCACCGCCCTTAAAGAGGATGGCTGCACTTCCGCTCTTGCCTGCGTCGATATCAACTGCAGCAAGTGCGCCCTTGTAGATATAGAAGGTTACATCCACATCCTTCATTGACTTGAGCTCATCACGTACATCCTTGAAAGAATCCTTAAGATCTGTATCTGCAAGATTCTTAAGTTCTTTGTTGAGGCTGTCGAATTCCTCAAGATAAAGATCCGTGAAATCATCCCAGTAATCGAGCATGAGATCCTTCTCTATAGTAGTAGTATAACCCTTACACTTAACCTTCTTGTCGTTGACCTTGTATGTCTTGGTCTCGGCATTCTTCCATTTAAG
>JAEEGL011274741.1_pt1 | contig 23134 bp, 25 predicted proteins | sample 9134231 | NCBI WGS metagenome assembly JAEEGL01 (sample SAMN16246548, study PRJNA631951) | gut metagenome | biome: gut microbiome; feature: rumen; material: fiber-attached | host: Bos | place: Iran: Karaj | collected 2018-10
AGCAACCGTTCTCAACTCCCTTGGTGACATACCGACGAAGCCACCCGTTAATGAAGGCTGAGTTTTTTTGTGTAAGGCGGCTGACACTCAATGGGAGATACAATTAAATCACCATGGATAAGGAACAGTGGCTTTAGCAACGCCCGACGTAGCCCTTAACGAGCAGGTCTTAGGAAAAAATATCCGACACATTGTCTGAGCCCCTTGCCTTTTAAGGGGTGAGTTGTGTCGGATATTTTCGGTCTGACTAAGGCCTGGGAGTTTAGTAGCGGAGACGTGTTGATAAAGGCACTGTTCGTTAGTCATGGTGCAATTAACAGTAACTTTTTATAGTGCCAGCCACCGTATCAAAAAAACTGAAGAGCTTCGTCATGAAAAAACTTCAATCATACTCTTTCGCGAAAAATACTTGCGTACGTGAAAAATATAGTGTATATTGCAATACGTTGTAAAAGGGGATTGGAGGAGAAGGAGGACAACATGGCAAAAAATCTTGTTATAGTTGAGTCGCCCGCAAAAGTAAAGACAATAAAAAAGTTTCTCGGAAGCAATTACCAGGTAGTCGCAAGCTACGGACATGTAAGGGATCTTCCGAAGAGTTCATTGGGTATCGATGTGTCAAATGACTACGAGCCCAAATACATAACCATCAGGGGAAAAGGAGATGTTCTTGCTACCTTAAGGAAGGAAGTCAAGAAGGCAGATAAGGTCTATCTCGCAACCGACCCTGACCGTGAGGGAGAGGCTATTTCGTGGCATCTTTTAGAGGCCCTTAAGCTTGCTCCCGCAAAGACTTTCAGAATAACTTTCAATGAGATCACAAAGAATGCGGTAAAGGAATCCTTAAAGAACGCAAGAGAGCTGGATATGAACCTTGTTGATGCCCAGCAGACACGAAGGATCCTTGACCGTATGGTGGGTTACAGAATCTCGCCCCTTCTTTGGGCAAAGATCAAGAGAGGCTTAAGCGCAGGCCGTGTGCAGAGCGTGGCATTAAGGATCATCTGCGACAGGGAAGCTGAGATCGAGGCTTTTGTTCCCGATGAGTATTGGACCATCGACGTTGTTTTAAGCGGCAAGGACATTTCAAAGCCACTGACCTGTAAGTATTACGGAACCGACGGAAAGAAGTGCGAGCTTCATTCGGAAGAAGAAAGCGCGAAGGTTCTTAAGGACATAAAGAAGGGTGAGTTCACCGTTTCCGATAACAAAACATCTGAGAGAGTAAGGAAGGCACCTCTTCCTTTTACCACCTCGACCCTTCAGCAGGAAGCCAGCAAGGCCCTGAATTTCTCAACACAGAAGACCATGAGGCTTGCCCAGCACCTTTATGAAGGTGTGGAGATGGGACATGAGACTCTGGGTATCATAACCTACCTTCGTACGGATTCAACCCGTATCTCCGAGGAAGCGGAAGGCCCTGCAAGGGACTTTGTCGAGGAGACCTACGGCAAGGAATACCTTCGTGAGGTGATCCCTTCAAAGAAGGACGGTGCAAAGATCCAGGACGCGCATGAAGCGATCCGTCCCACTGATGTAAGAAGAACACCTTCTGAAATGAAGGCATATTTATCAAGAGATGAACTTAGATTATACACGCTTATCTGGAAGCGTTTTGTGGCAAGCCGCATGGCTGATGCCGTTTACGAGACCACAAATGTAAAGCTTACCTGCAAGGGCCATACCTTTACCATGACTGCTTCAAAGCTTAAGTTCGACGGCTTCATGAGCATTTACATGGAAGCGGAAGAGGGCGAGCAGGATAAGGATGCATCGGAAGAGAACGTATTTACGGGCTCACTGGAAGTGGGAACAAAGCTTTCCTCGGAAAAAGAAGAAGGCATTCAGCACTTCACACAGCCTCCGGCTCACTATACCGAGGCTTCACTTGTAAGAACTCTTGAGGATCTGGGAATAGGACGTCCCAGCACCTATTCACCTACGATCTCCACCATCCTTGCAAGACACTATGTCACCAAGGAAGGAAAGAATATCTTTGTTACGGATCTGGGTGAAGCGGTAAACAAGATGATGAAGGATGCATTTCCCACCATCATCGATGTAAATTTCACTGCAAATATGGAAACGCTCCTGGATGGTATCGGCGAAGGAAGCATAAAGTGGAAGACCGTTGTGTCCAATTTCTATCCCGATCTTGATGAGGCGGTTAATGCAGCGGAGAAGGATCTTGACAAGATAAAGGTAATGGATGAGGTGACCGATGAGATCTGCCCCGAATGCGGAAAGAATCTCGTTATCAAGTATGGCCCTCACGGAAAGTTCCTTGCCTGTCCGGGATTCCCTGATTGCAGATTCACAAAGCCTTTCTTCGAGAAGATCGGTGTGGCATGTCCCAAATGCGGAAAGGACATTGTCATAAGAAGAACAAAGAAGGGCCGTCGTTATTACGGCTGTATCGATAATCCGGAATGTGATTACATGGTATGGCAGCGTCCGAAGCCGGAAACCGTTTCCGAAAGTAAATAAAACAAAAGATGCAATATTAAAAACTCCGACACCGATATGTACCTTCTTTACCGGGAAAAAAGTAAGAAGGATACATACCGGCATCGGAGTTTTTGTGAAATAAAGCCTCTATTTGTCTGATTTCCGAAATCTTTTGAATTGTATGAAAAATTGTCAAAAAATATTGAATATTCCATATATTCATGGTACAATGAAACAAATTGGAAAACAGTTGACGGAGGAAATATGGAATGAGCAGTGTTCAGTTGCTTGACAAGACAAGAAAGATCGGAAAGCTTTTACATAACAATAATTCAAGTAAAGTCGTCTTTAACGATATCTGTAAAGTCATGAAGGAGATCCTCAATTCCAACATCCTTGTCATCAGTAAGAGGGGCAAGGTGCTTGGCATAGGTAACCTTCCCGATATCGAGGTCATAGAGGAACTTATCAAGAACGAGGTCGGTGAATTCATTGATCCCCTTCTCAATGAAAGGCTTCTGGGGGTTCTTTCCACAAAGGAGAACGTTAATCTTACCACCCTCGGTTTTGAAAAATCCGATATATCCAAGTTCCAGGCGGTGATCACCCCTATCGAGATAGCCGGTGAGAGACTGGGAACGCTTTTCGTTTACAAGTGTCAGGCTCAGTATGATATCGACGATATCATTCTCTGCGAGTATGGTACCACCGTTGTGGGCCTTGAGATGTTAAGGGCCGTAAACGAGGAGAATGCGGAGGAATCGAGAAAACTCCAGGTTGTAAGGTCTGCCATCGGAACTCTTTCTTTTTCCGAGATGGAAGCCATCACTCATGTATTCGACGAACTCAACGGAATGGAGGGTATCCTGGTAGCGTCCAAGATCGCGGACCGTGTGGGTATCACCAGAAGCGTTATCGTAAATGCGTTAAGGAAGTTTGAAAGTGCGGGGGTTATCGAGTCAAGATCTTCGGGAATGAAGGGTACCTACATAAAGGTTTTGAACGATGCGGTATTCTCCGAGATCGAGAAGCTTAAGAGTGATAAACTCTGATATGTTGATTTTTTAAAAAGAATGTGATAAATTGAAGACAGTAACGGACTACGTATACGTAAAGGGACTTATGTCAGCATAAGTCCCTTTTTGTTTTATTCGTATAATTTAACGGAATAAAAAGCATTGGGCGCAGGGGAATTTACCGGGACCGGATTGTGTTATGTAAACCCACATCTTGTATGGATTTGCATATCAGACACAATATTGTGTGTTTTTTCGCAAAATTCTCTTGTGTTTTTTTATCTTTACACTATAATTAAATAGGGTGGGTGGATTGTGCCCATCCGTGCATGAAGGGAGAAAGAATGCTCAAATCAAGTGCTTTTGACTACATCAATTTGCTCGATAAGGCTGCGGATGCTTCATGGAAGCGTAATGAAGTCATCTCAAACAACATAGCCAATATCGACACCCCGGGTTTTAAGCGTAAGGACATCGATTTTCACGAGGTGCTTACCCAGGCTTTGGGATACAACCGGTATACCACCATGGACGAAAAGGTGGGAAATCTCATGACCGGCGATCTTGACGTTACCGTAAAGACCGACTACGCGGGTTATTCTTACAGACTCGACGGGAACAACGTGGATCTAGAGACCGAGAACGCAATGCTTGCAAAGAACCAGCTCATCTACAAGGGCCTCATGTCAAGCATCTCTCAGGAATTCAAGAATCTGGCTACGGTTCTTAAGAAGTAAGGAGGTATGACTTATGGGAATGTTTACATCTTTTGACATAAACGCATCCGGTCTTACCGCCCAGCGTTACAGAATGGATATAATCTCCGAGAACGTGGCAAATGCCAACACCACCCGTACTCAGGACGGAACTCCTTACGTTCGTAAGGTCGTAACCTTTTCGGAGAAATCAAACGGCGGCACCACCTTTTCACATGTGCTTGACGAAGCGGTGGGAATGACCGATTCGGGACAGGGCGTAAGGGTGTCCGGAGTTTACAAGGATACCGTGACCGAGATGAACATGGTTTACGATCCTTCCCATCCCGATGCGGATGAAAACGGGTATGTTACCTATCCCAACGTAAACATCATCACAGAAATGACGAACCTGATAGATGCCACCAGAGCTTACGAAGCCAACGCAACGGCCTTCGATGCCACAAAGAACATGGCTCTTGACGGACTTCAGCTGGGACAGTAACCGGTAAGCATTTTTAATACAGAGGGTTGAGTATGGATATCACATCATTACTCGGTACATCGTCCTTAGTCACTAAGGAAACGACCACACCGAATACCATAGGTACACAGAAAACCAGCAATGTTTTCGACACAATTTTAAGCAGTGCCATTGACAACATAAACACCACCAACAGCTATCTTTCCGATGCGGAGAACGCGGAGGTAAGTTTTGCGCTCGGTGAAACGGAGAGCACTCATGACCTTATGATAGCCCTTCAGAAGGCTTCGACCGCTCTTCAGTACACGGTGGCCATCAGGGACAAGTTCCTTGATGCTTACAAAGAGATAATGCAGATGCAGATCTGATCCGGGAGTGATCTATGGAAAAAATACTTGAAAAACTCAAAGAAATATGGGCGAAGATCGTAGACTGGTGGAATTCCTTTACTTCCAAGCAGAAGACGATCATTGTAGTGATAGCGTGCTTTGTTGTTCTTGCATTTGCGGGACTCATAGCCCTTCTTTCAAACCCCAATTATACAGTGATAAAGACGGCGACGGATACTGCGGAGGCTTCTCAGATCGTTGCTGTTTTGGATGAAAACGGAATAAAACACAAGGAATCCGACGACGGACTTCGTATTCAGGTCCCGAGGAAGAGCCTTTCAGCCGCAAACCTGGCACTGGGCTCCAGCGGAATCACTTCCGACGATTATTCCATTGAGGCTGCACTTAAGGGCGGATTTACGGTTACCGAGGCCGACAAGCAGAAGAAGTACAAGGAGTATATGGAAAAGAGCCTTGCAGAGGACTTTCTGGCATACTTCACACCCATTAAGAGTGCGAAGGTAAGGATCGGTCTTGCGGAGAATGACGGAACCCTTCTTTCCACCAAAGAGCAGACTACGGTTGCCGTTACGCTTCAGATAGACGGCGATTTCACCAAGGAAAATGCCGAGTCTCTTGCCAAGTCCATAGCCGGTGCCTTAAGGCTTGACAATACCGACGGCATCACGATCCTTGATACGGACGCGAACATTCTGTTTTCGGGATCCGATGACGATTCGATCTCCGGCAATGCAAGCTCCCAGTTAGGCGTTAAGGCCGAAGCGGAAGCTTTGATGAACAGTAAAGTCAAGAGCGTTCTTGCGGGAACCGGCCAGTTTGGTGACGTCAAGGTTTCAACGAATCTTGACATGGATTTCTCCACCACAACGGAGACTTCCCACCAGTACACACCTGCCGACGGTCAGTCCCAGGGACTTCTTGCTACGGACAAGAGCTACACTTCCGATTCTTCGGGAGGTACAAGCGGAGTTCCCGGAACCGATTCCAATACGGAAACGACTTATCAGTATCAGGACAACAGCTATAACTCCTCAACCATTGAGGAATATTACAGAACCTATCTTCCCAACGAAGACATCATGAACAAGGAGATCCCTCCCGGAAGGATCCTTTACGACAATTCTTCCGTAGCGGTTTCCTCCATCGACTATGTTGTCATCAAGGAGGAAGATGCCAAGGCCGCAGGCCTGCTTGACGGCATTACCTGGAGAGAGTATCAGGAAGCCAATTCCGAAAGAAAGAAGCTTGCCGTTCCCGAGGAGATGATCACTCTTGTGGCAAATGCCACCGGTATTTCCCAAGACAAGGTCAATATCGTAGCTTACGAAGAAAATCTCTTCATCGACAAGGAAGGTATGAACGTAGACGTTACGGACGTTGTCCAGATCGTGCTCATTCTTCTTATACTCGCACTCCTTGCCGTTGTTGTAATAAAGAGCATGAGAACGGAAAAAGAAGCCGAAGAGCCCGAACAGCTTTCGGTGGAAGGGCTTCTTCAGTCAAATCCCGAGCCCCAGCTTGATGACATCGAGCTTGAGGAGGCTTCGGAAACAAGAAGGCTGATAGAAAAATTCGTTGACGAGAATCCCGAAGCGGTTGCAAACCTCTTAAGGAACTGGTTAAACGAGGATTGGGGCTAAATTAAAATGCCAAGAGGAACCGGAGAAGAACATATAAACGGATTACAAAAAGCCGCTATTCTTCTTATTGCGCTGGGACCGGAGCGTTCCGCCGCCATCTTTAAGCATCTTAAGGAAGAAGAAATAGAAGAGCTCACATTGGAGATCGCCAATACCAGGAGCATCACCCCTCAGCTTAAGGAAGATGTCTTGTCGGAGTTCTACGAGATCTGCCTTGCGCAGCAGTATATCTCCGAAGGCGGTATCGGATATGCAAAGGAACTGCTGGAGAACGCACTGGGTGCGGACAAGGCCGTGGAGGTTATCGGAAAGCTTACCGCGTCGCTGCAGGTTAAGCCCTTCGAATTCATCAGAAAGACCGATGCCAGTCAGCTGTTCAACTTCATTCAGGACGAACATCCCCAGACCATCGCGCTTATTTTGTCGTATCTTTCACCCCAGCAGGCGGCTCTCATCATTTCGGCCCTTCCTCCGGACAGACAGTCCGACGTTGCAAAGCGTATCGCCGTAATGGACCGTACCAGCCCCGACGTTATCAAGGAAGTGGAAAAAGTGCTGGAATCAAAGCTTGCATCCTTACTCAACCAGGACTACACCATCATCGGCGGCGTAGATGCGGTTGTAGATATCTTAAATACCGTAGACCGCGGTACCGAGAAGCACATCATGGAAACTCTGGAGATCGAGGAACCGGAACTTGCGGACGAGATCCGAAAGAAGATGTTCGTCTTCGAGGATATCCTCCTTCTGGAGGACCGTGCGATCCAGCGTGTGCTGCGTGAGGTTGACAACAACGACCTTGCCATCGCTCTTAAGTCTACCAATGAACAGGTTCAGACCGCTATCTTTAACAACCTTTCAAAGCGTCTTGCCGTAATGATCAAGGAAGACATGGACTTCATGGGTCCCGTACGTATGAAGGATGTTGAAGAAGCTCAGCAGAAGATCGTAAATATTATCCGAAAACTGGAGGATGCGGGCGAGATCGTGATCTCCAGAGGTGGAGGAGACGATATCGTTGTCTAATAATATTTATAAGGCAAATTTCATACAGTTTTCTCCGGAAAACACAAAGGTCATTGATGCGAACAGCCTTGTAGCCAAACGGTTAGAAGGCTTTTCGGGCGTTTTAAGGGAAAAAGAAGAGGAGAGCGGAGCCGAAATTCTTTCCGATTATCCCGAAGGTGAAGACGAAGGCGCAATGGCCGAGCTTCTTGCGGACAGAGACGCTGTACCGGAAGAAGAACCCGAGCCGGAAACGGAAGAGTCTCTGGCTGAAAAGTTAGAGCGCATGCGTCTTGAAGCCGAGGAAGAGATAGGCGAAATGAAGAACAACGCTCTTTCGGAGATCGAGGCTCTCAAGCAGGAGACTCTGGAAGCTGCAAGGGAACAGGGCTACAGCGAAGGCGCTGCCCGTGCGGAGGAGGAGTACAACCACAAGCTGGGTGAACTCCAGCTTAAAATGGATTCTCTTGAGGGCGAATATCAGGCTCTTGCGGAAGATCTTGAACCAAAGATCGTGGATGCGGTGACCGACATTTACAAGAAGGTCTTCGGAGATAATTTCTTTAACCGGCGTGATGTTATCATTGCCCTTGTATCCAAGGCTCTTGCACATGCGGGAACCGAGTCATACGTTTTGATCCATGCATCTGCCGGTGATGCCGAGATCCTTCGGGAGAACAAAGAGGCCCTTTTTGAAAGCTTCGATTACGAAAAGGAACCGGAGATAAGGATCGAAGAATCCTATCCCGACGGCCGGGTAAAGGTGGAGACCGAATACGGTATCTTAGACTGCGGCATAGATACGGAACTCAATGAATTAAGCCGTGTACTTCATCTGCTTTCTTACGAGGGCGGCGAATCATGATCACAGCTGATTTTGACATATTCAAATATAAAGAACTTGAAAAAAGAAACTATTTCAGATCCCAGGGCAAGATCGCCAATGCGGTAGGTCTTACCATCGAAAGCCACGGTCCAGATGCCAAGCTGGGAGATATGTGCACCATCTATTCAAAGGATGGTTCACGCCCTCTTGCCAATGCCGAGGTTGTAGGTTTCAGGGACGGAAAGACACTCCTTATGCCTTACGGCCATGTTGAAGGCATAGGCGTGGGCTGCATAGTTGAAAACGAGAATCATCCTCTGGAGGTTTATGTAAGCGACGACCTTCTGGGGCAGACTCTTGACGGTCTCGGAAGAAGAAACGACAACGAGGAGATGAAAGGCATCCCCTACAAGATCGAGGCTTCTCCTCCGGATCCCATGTCAAGGGACATCATAGATACCGTTCTTCCTTTGGGAGTAAGGGCCGTAGACGGACTTCTCACCATAGGCAAGGGACAGAGAATAGGCATCTTCGCAGGTTCAGGCGTAGGTAAGTCAACGCTCCTTGGTATGTTCGCAAGAAATACCAAGGCCGATATAAATGTCATAGCCCTCATAGGAGAGCGAGGCCGTGAGGTAAGGGAATTCGTAGAACGGGACCTGGGAGAAGAGGGTATGAAACGTTCGGTACTTGTCATTGCCACCAGTGACAGGCCCGCCCTTGAAAGGACCAAGGCTGCGAAGACTGCCACCGCCATAGCGGAGTATTTCAGGGACAAAGGCAAGGATGTTCTTCTTATGATGGACTCCTTAACCCGTTTCTCCATGGCACAGCGCGAGATAGGTCTTGCCAGCGGCGAGCCTCCCGTATCAAGGGGATATCCTCCCAGCGTTTATGCGGAAATGCCCAAACTGCTGGAACGTGCGGGAAGAAGCTCGAAGGGCTCCATTACCGGACTTTACACCGTTCTTGTAGACGGCGACGACTTTAACGAACCCATAACGGATACCGCAAGAAGTATCCTTGACGGACATATTGTTCTTAATCGAAAACTGGCTCAGAAGAACCACTATCCCGCGATCGATGTAATGGCCAGCATCTCAAGGTGCATGTCCCAGATCGTTGATAAACAGCACAAGCAGGTTGCGGGCCGTATAAAGAACCTGATGGCTACCTACGCCGATGCGGAGGACCTTATAAACATCGGCGCTTACAAAGCGGGCAGCAATCCCGAGATCGACGACGCCATTGCAAGGAACAAGGCCATCAACGATTTTCTTCTTCAGGATACGGACGAGAAGATCGATTTTGAAGAAACGGTGGAGCGCATGAAGCAGATCATCGAGTGATAAGGAAAAGAGGCGCAGATGGCAAGGTTTAACTTCAGACTTCAAAGCGTTCTGAATATCAGGATAAGCCTTGAAGAACAGCAGAAAATGGAATTTGCCGCCGCAAGAAGAAGGCTCGATGAGGAAGAAGAAAGGCTGGAACTTCTTAAGCGGAGGAAGGCCGAGTACGAGGAAGAGGGCAGAAGGCTCAGGGACAGGAGCTTAAACGTTAAGGACATAATCGACAACGAGACTGCCATCGAGCGCATAAAGGAATACATAGCGGACCAGACGGAAAGGGTGCATGCAGCCGAACGCGATCTGGAGACCGAGAGAATAAAACTTGTGGAAGCCGTGAAGGAGCGAAAGACCTACGAAAGGTTAAGAGAGAAGGCTTTCGAGGAATTCGTCGCGGAAGAGAACCACAAGGAAGGCGTCGAAAACGACGAACACAACAGTTTTGTATACGGACAAAGACAGCTTAACGGAGACTGACAATGGCGAAGGAGCAGACCGCCGCTGAAGCGGAGAAGAAAAAAATAAAAGAAGAGCGAAACCGGCTCAAGCAGGAAGAGAAGCAGCAGAAGAAAGAGATCAAAAAGCGCGCGAAGGAGATCTCCAAGCGTGAAGCTGCCATCGAGGACGAGGACGAATCCGGCGGAGGCATATCATCCTTTCTTGTTACCACCATTATTGTTGTTGTATGGCTTCTGATCATCTGCCTTCTCATCAAGATGGACGTGGGCGGATTCGGATCCGAAGTGCTGACTCCCCTTCTTAAGGATGTACCGGTAGTCAACAAGATCCTTCCTTCCGGAACCGATACCGAGGTATCAAGGGAGGATGCTTACGGTGGATACACAAGCTTAAAGGAAGCGGTGGATTACATCAAGATCCTTGAGCTTGAACTTGAGCATGCACAGCAGGTCAATAACACCGATTCCGAAGAGATAACGGAGCTTAAGGCCGAGGTTGAGAGACTTAAGGAATTCGAGAACATGCAGGTCGAATTCCAGCGTATAAAGGAGCAGTTCTACGAGGAAGTGGTATATTCCGATGAAGGCCCCGGGCCTGAGGAGTATCAGAAGTATTACCAGACCATGGATCCTGAAACCGCACAGGCTCTCTACAAGCAGGTGGTAAGGCAGCTTGAGGAGGATCAGGAAGTCAAGGATTACGCTGCAGCTTATTCATCCATGAAGCCCAAGGCTGCGGCTGCGATCTTTGAGTCAATGACGGATGACCTTGAACTTGCTGCAAGGATCCTCTGGGTAATGGATTCGGATTCCCGAGGAAAGATCCTGGGAGCAATGGATTCCACAGTGGCTGCAAAGCTTACAAAGATCATGGATCCCGATGATTGACGCATTCTTTTGATTAGCCGCAAATTAACGAAAAACAGCCCCCTTGGGGGTAAAGATTTTTAAGAATCTGACGATAAATATTTCAGGTGGGAAGGAATCTTTCTGCCGGAATCTTTATAAAAGTACATTGACAACTGAAGAGAGGAGGAACGAAATGACCAGTAATCAGGTGACGAATTCATTCGGACTGCAGATGACAGCAAGAATGAGTTCACCACAGGTCACAGCAAAGACCGACAAAACGGACTTTCAGAGTTTCATGTCCAACTCCGAAAAGAAGCTTGAAAATGCCGAGGTAAAAACCTCTGATGCAAAGACGGCTTCAAAAGAGGAGAAGGCAGTAAAGGATGAAAAGCCCGAAAAAGCGGACAAGGTTGTGACGAACGAAAAGACTGAGAAGGCAGAGCCCGTAAAGGAAACAAAACAGCCCAAGGAAGAAGAGATCGATGCGGTTACCGAAGCGGTAAAGGCAATCGTGAAGGCTACTTTTGAAATCCTGGGAGTGACCGAAGAACAGTTAACAGAAGCACTCGAAAATCTCGGATTCGACATGATGGCTTTACTCGTACCCGAAAACATCACTGAGGTGGCTGTTGAAGTAACGGGTGAGGATAGTGTCATAAGCCTTGTAACAAACGAAGACCTTTACAGCAAGGTAACGGAACTTACAGATAAGGCTGAAGAGACAGTTACGGATCTTTCCAAAGAAGTAAACATCGATCCCAAGGAGTTCATCGAAGCTGTTAAAGCATCGGAGAACAAGGCAGTTCCCGAAATGACGATCGAACCGGAAGAAGAAACGGACGTTAAGATGCCTGTTATCACGGAAAGGACTTTCGTGAAGGAGGACAAGCCCGCCCTAAACGACAAGCACCTTGAAGACAAGGTTGAGATCATTACCGGCAATTCCGAAGACGCAAAGGCAAAGAGCGTTGTTCTTACGAATGAAGCAAAGAACGAAACCAAAGAAGAGTTTACTTCAACAGAAAGCGAAACCTTTACAAAAGAGGCTGAACCCGAGATCAGAGAAACCCCCGTTTCTTTTGTACAGAATCTCATAGATCAGACAAAAGAAGCACTTAACGCAGCACCGGAAACAACGGTTTCCTACACTGAGACAGATGCAAGAGCCATCATGGATCAGATGACGGAATCCATTAAGGTTTTGGTGGATGCACAGAACACCGAAGTCAGCTTAAGACTTCACCCCGAATCACTCGGAAACGTTAACGTAAGGATAACCGCAGGAAACGAAGGTACGCTTACGGCACAGTTCACGGCAGAGAACGAAGCGGTTAAGGCAGTACTTGAAAGTCAGGCAATAGTCCTTAAAGAAACACTCGAGGCCAAAGGAATGACCATCGAAGCCGTTGAAGTAATGGTTCAGAGCCACGAATTCAACGAAGATCTTTCCAATCGCGGCGAAAGAAGCGGACAGCAGGGAAGCAGAAAGAGTTCATCAAGACGCATCGATCTTAGCGCTCTTGAGGAAAGCGAAGAGTTATCCCCTGAGGACAATCTTCAGAAAGAAATGATGATCCAGAACGGCAACACAATAGACTATACCGCATAGGAGGATATGATGGCAGACAATATTTCGGCAGTAATAAAGGACGGAGTCGTACAAAGCAGCACGGCATCATCCATTTCCTTATCCGACAAAGATAAGGCCGCTAAATCCTCAAGCCTTGACAAAGACGCATTTCTTCAGCTTCTCGTAGCACAGATGAAATACCAGGATCCCCTGCAGCCTACGGACAACACCGAGTACATCTCACAGCTGGCAAACTTCTCCGAACTTGAGGAGATGCAGAACTTATCGGCAACGATGAATCTTCAGAGAGCCAGTGCACTGGTTGGACAGGAAGTTGTTTTAAAGGTTACGAACTCAACAACAGGCAATTCCGAATTCGTATCCGGTCAGGTTGATTATGTTGTATACGAGAACAACAAAGCATATGTTTCGATCGATGAATCACTTTACTCAGTTGATGATATCTACGAAGTCATCAATCCCAGCTACTCCGAAGCCTACGCACTTGCAAAGAAATTTGTTTCTGCGATAGCAAGCTTCCCCGCAGTAAAGGATCTTACCCTTGAACATGAAAATGCGATCAAAACACTCCGCGAGACCTACGATGCAATGAGTGCATACCAGAAGTCCTTCGTGGCAAGTGATGCGATCAAGATGCTTGAAAGTTTCGAAAAGAAAATGGCCGAGCTTAAGCTCGCAGCCGAGAACACCTGACAACAACCAAGATCAAAGAAAGGAACATGAATATGGACATTCAGAAAAACGGATTCCTTTCCATTGAGCAGGTGCAGGACCAGTACCTTCACGGTACAAAATCCAAACAGACCGTTAAGCCCGAGACATCTTTCTCCGATATATTAAGAGACAAGAGCAGGGCAGTGCTTCCGACGCAGGATGTGAAATTTTCAAAACACGCTCAGAACAGACTGACGGACAGAAATATTTCACTTTCAGAGGAACAGATGACACGGTTAAATGATGCAACACAAAAAGCTTCTGCGAAAGGAATCAAAGAATCTCTTGTTATTCTGGATTCGTTGGCATTCATAGTCAACATCCCGAACAACACAGTAGTAACGGCATTGGATCAGACGGAGTCTGAAGACAATGTATTCACCAACATTGACGGTGCAGTAATAGTTTAAGCCGGACCTTATGGAGGCTTAGGTTTCTGACTGACAGATGAAACCACGTACTGCACGTACTACCAGGAGGTCAATTAATTATGATGAGATCAATGTATGCTGGCGTGGCAGGTCTTAAAACACACCAGACAAAGATGGACGTTATCGGTAACAACGTTGCCAACGTCAACACCGTAGCTTACAAGTCAAGTTCCATCACCTTCAGTGAACTTATGTACCAGACAACACAGAAGTCCAGCGGACCCAATGCTTTAACGGGTACCGGTGGTACCAACGCCCGCCAGATCGGTCTCGGCGTTCAGTCTGCTGCAATCTCTACAGCTATCGGAACACAGGGTGCTACACAGACAACGGGTAACCCCTTCGATATCTGCATCACCGGAGACTCTTTCTTCATCGTTTCCGACGGATCCAACAACTTCTTCACCAGAGCAGGTGCATTCAACGTAGATGCAAACGGTAACCTCGTAATGAGCTCAAACGGTTACAACGTAATGGGCTGGCAGGTTGACACCCAGACCAATACCATCAAGGAAGATACCGTATCCGCATTGAGGATCATGAGCGCCGAGAACATGACATATGAGCCCGAAGCTACATCCAAGGCTTATGTTTCCGGTATCATGGACAAGAACGACGAAGATGCAGCTACCGAAGCAGGACGTACTCTTTCCTTAAGTTTCTATGATAACCTCGGATATTCCTATACCGCTAAGTTCTCCATCCATTCAACGGAAAATGGCGGCGACTACTATGTAGAGCTTGACGATATCCTTTCAAAGAACAAAGATGGCGTTATGGAGTCCATCCTTAAGAATTATCCCGGTGCAGAGCTTAAAGATATCGTTTCCATCGGCGATCCCGCAGGTTTCTCCGCAAGCGTAAGCTTCACAAAGAACCTTGTTTCTTCCGCAAACACCACAGGTAATACGGGACTGTCATATAAGGACGGAGACGGAAACGTACAGACTTTTGATTACACCAGTGTAGGCGCAGACGGAACAACACGTGTTGCAAAGACAGAAGGTGAAGGCGCCAATACTACCGTTATTTCTTACACTTACGATCTTACCGATACCACCGTTAAGAACAGCATGAAGGAAGTCATCATGGGTGCTTACGGATATTCGGAAGAAGAATACAATGAGTTAAACAATATCACCATCGATGTTACCAGCGGAACGATGAACGTTAACAACAAGAACGTTCAGGGTTCGAGACTTGTTTACAACACAAACAACGGTTACTTCACCAGCATCGACGGCGGAAACACCATTACCCTTGATTTCCAGAAGACATATACAAATCCCGATACAAACGTTACATATACACTTGAACAGTTTTCCGATATCGAGATCGACTGGTCCACATCCAACATGTACAACAACTCCGGTACTTCCACCATCACCGCAGTAAACGGTGATACGGACGGACTGGGAACCGGACGTAAGTTAGGTCAGATGAGCGGTGTTACCATTCAGACAAACGGTATGATCTATGCATCCTACGATAATGGTATGACTCAGCTCTTAGGCCAGATCGCAGTTGCTTCTTTCTCCAACCCCGCAGGTCTTGAGAAGGCAGGAGACAACCTTTACAAGGCAAGTCTTAACTCCGGTGAATTCGACGGTGTAGGTATTGATATAACCTCCGGCGGCGGATACATGACAACGGGCGTTCTGGAAATGAGTAACGTAGACCTTTCTTCAGAGTTTACCGAGATGATCACCACACAGCGTGGTTTCCAGGCAAACAGCCGAATCATCACAGTTTCCGATACAATGCTTGAGGAACTTGTAAACCTTAAGAGATAATGTTAAGGGACGGTTAACATAATATTGATATTCTAGGGGAACCCGGAGACGGGCTCCCCTATTGTGGTATTAAAAATATTTTGATATAAGGGAGGATTTTTATGATCGAAGTCACAAAATTAAACGGTGTTAAATTATCTGTTAATGAAGAAATGATAGAGATAATTGAAGAGACTCCCGATACGGTGATTACTATGTCTACGGGTCGAAAAATTATTGTAAAAGAAAGTAGACAAGAGATAGGAAATCTTGTAAAATCGTATAGAAAGGAATTTTTTGCTATATAGGCAAAATGACCGAGGTGAGTATAAGTGGATTTAGCGACTATACTGGGTATGGTACTGTGCTTCGCCCTTGTATTGTTCGGTATCGTTTACGGCGACACCGGTATACAGTTTGGTAACATAAACTACTTCATTGATATTCCTTCCGTTACCATAACTATCGGCGGAAGCTTCATGTGTATGCTTTCAGCCTATGAGATCAAGGATTACCTGCAGTACTTAAAGAGCTTTGCACTTATTTTCAAAGCACCCAAATCCAACACACAGGAAATGATAACGAAAATCATCGATCTTTCGAACGTGGCCCGTAAGGAAGGTCTTCTTTCATTGGAAGAGGCAGCGGGAGATATCGGTGACGACTTTTTAAAAAAGGGAATTCTGCTCGTTGTGGATGGTACCGACCCCGAACTGGTACGTGCCATCATGGAAACCGAGCTTTCAAGTATAGAATCAAGACATGGTGCGGTAATAACGTTTTACGAACGACTTGCTTCCATGGGTCCCGCATGGGGAATGATCGGTACCCTGGTCGGACTGGTAAACATGCTTTACAACATGGAAGATTCTTCAAAGATCGGACCCGCTATGGCGGTCGCACTTCTTACGACGTTGTACGGTTCATTGATAGCCAACTGGCTTGCAACCCCCGCGTCCTTTAAAATGAGAAACTTCAATGCCGACGAGATAATGACCAAGGAGATCATAATCGAAGGCCTTTTGTCGATACAGGCAGGTGAAAACCCCCGTGTTATCGAGGAGAAACTTAAGTCATTCCTTTCACCTTCACAGCGTAATGCTGCAGGATCTTCTGACGATGGAGGTGAGGGCTGATGGCAAGGAAGAAAAAGCAGGATGACGGCGGAGCCCTTGGCGGATGGCTCAGTACCTTCGCAGACCTGATGAACCTGCTTCTTTGCTTCTTCGTATTGCTTTTTGCGTCATCCAGTGTTGACGAAGCCAAATTTGATGAGATAGCCGCTTCTTTTTCCAGTACATTCAGCATCTTCTCCGCGGGAAGTACGGCGATCGGCGACGGTATCCTCATCAGTAACGGCGTAAGTCAGTTAAACGAACTTGACGAATACATAAATTCCACAGGTGCCATGGCAGAAAACGACATGGATGCACAGGCTTTCGATCCCGAGCAGTCGGAACTTGAATCGGACATCGAGAATGTGGAAGCAGCCAAGCTTGCCGAGTCGGAAAGCTTAGCCGAGCAGATAGAGGAAGCACTTTCCGAAAACAACATAGAAGACAAGGTTGACGTGGACTTCAACAGTCAGTACGTTCAGCTTACCTTAAAGGGCGCGATCCTTTTTAAATCCGGATCCGCAGATATTTCCGAGTCCATCGTTCCGACACTTACAAAGGTGGGCATGATCCTTGAGAAATATGCCCACTATGAGATCGAGATCGAAGGACATACGGACAATGTTCCCGAGCACTCGAAGAACTTTGCAAACAATGATGAATTATCAAGCGCACGTGCGCTTTCGGTGTTCTACTTCTTCTTGGAGAACACAAACCTCGACCCCGCAACGATGAAGCATACGGGCAGAGGCGAGTACCTTCCCATAGCAGACAATTCCACCAGCGAAGGAAGGGACTTAAACAGGCGAGTGGAGATCAAGATCTACCACGAGCTCAGTAACTATTAAACGGGAGTATATAACCTGATGAAAAAGAATCTGATCTCCATACTGATCCTTGCTCTTCTTCTGGTGAACGTCATCCTTACGGGAATCCTGATGTTCTCCACAATGAGTTCGGTGAAAAAGACCAGCGCTCTGGTAACGAATATCGCAACGGTACTCAATATCGAGCTTGATACGGGCAAGGCCGAGGAAGAGGGACCTGCCACCATTGCCATGAAGGATTCCGTTACTCACGATGTTGAGGAACTTACGATCCTGCTCAAGGCCGGCACCGACGGAAAGAGCCATTATGCGGTGGTAAATGTTTCCATCCTTATGAATTCCGCACATGAAGATTACGCGACATACGGTGCGAACATCGCCCAGTACGACAGCGTTATCAAAAGTATAATCAATGAGAAGTTCCAGAATCACACAATGGAAGAACTTCAGGAAGATCAGGAAAGCGTTAAGGCAGAGATCCTTGCCGAGATACAGGCTCAGTTCGATTCCGAATTCGTCTACAAGGTAATGATCAGCAGCATTATGTTTGGCTGATGATTGGGAATAAAACTTTGGGAAGGGGAGGTGAGCTTCGTTGGGCGAGGTATTGTCTCAAAATGAAATAGACAGTCTGCTGGCGGCTTTAAGCACCGGTGAACTGGATGTGGACGAGATGCAGGACAAAGGCGATCGCCAGGTCAAGAACTACGACTTTAAGCGACCTGCGAAGTTCTCCAAGGAGCACCTTCGTACACTTGAGATCATCTACGAGCATTACGGAAGACTTCTCGCTACGAATCTTCCGGTTTACTTAAGAAAGAATATAACGGTAACGGTAGCAAGTTCAGAAACCGTAACCTTTTCGGAATTTACAAACGCACTTTCAAATCCGGTCATACTGGGAATCATAAACTTCCAGCCTTTGGGCGGAAACATAATCCTGGACCTTGCGGCCAACCTGGGATTTGCAATGGTGGACAGGATGCTTGGCGGTAAGGGATTACCTCTTGAAAAGAACAGGGACTTTACCGAGATAGAGATGACCATCATAGAAAAACTCATGGTCATATCGATGCAGCTGATGCGTGAACCCTGGAAGAATGTTATGGAGATATCTCCGGTCCTGGACAGGATAGAGACGAATCCCCAGTTCGCACAGATCATCGCACCGAACGAAATGATCGCCATCGTTACTCTTAACATGAAGATCGGCGATGTTGAAGGATTCATGAACGTCTGCCTTCCCTACTTCACACTGGAGAGCGTAATGGACCGTCTGAATACCAGATACTGGTTCTCCACCATGACCGAGGAAAGCGACGAAAACTACGAAATGTACATCGAAGCCCTGATAAAGAGGGTGGATGTTCCCATAAAGGTTATAATGGGCCGAAGTGCTGTATCGGTCAACGATTTTGTAAATTTACAGCCCGGCGACATTATAAGGCTGGACACCCAGGTTGACAGCGAACTGGATGTATACGTTGGAAATATCAGAAAATTCTGCGCTGTGCCGGGTACCGACAAGGACAAATACGCGGCAAGAGTTACAAAGATCATCAGGGAGGAGGAATAGTAAATGGACGGGATGTTATCTCAAGACGAGATAAATGCGCTCTTAAGCGGAATGGATCCGTCAGAGCTGCAGGCTCAGCCGGCATCTTCGGCACCCGAACCTTCACCGGCATTTACGGCAGGGACGGCAGCATCTTCCGACCAGACTCTTGACGATGTCGAACGCGATGCCGTCGGTGAAGTGGCCAACATCAGCATGGGATCTTCGGCCACAACTTTGTATTCGCTGGTTAACAGGAAGGTAAATATTACAACGCCCGTTGTTTCCATGGTAACATGGGAAAATGTTATAGAAGATTATGTAAGACCATGTGTATTCATTCAGATACACTATACAGCGGGACTTGACGGAACGAACATCCTTGTGCTCAAGGAGAACGACGTTAAGATCATCACCGACCTCATGATGGGCGGTGACGGAACAAATATTGAGGGAGAACTCGGTGAACTGCATCTGAGCGCGATCTCGGAAGCGATGAACCAGATGATGGGAGCATCGGCGACAAGCTTATCGACAATGCTCGGTACCATGATCGATATCAGTCCTCCCGAAGCGAGTCTGATCGATCTGACCGAATTCAAGAGCGGAGAAGACATATCCGCATTCCTGGGAGGAACTTTCGTAAAGGTAGCCTTCACGATGCAGATAGGAGATCTGGTGGATTCCTCCATCATGCAGCTCTATCCCATTGAATTCGCAAAGAAACTGGTACAGACATTCATCGAGCAGTCTTCGGGCGGCGGTGCCGCACCGGAACCTGCACCTGCCCCCGCTCCGGCACCGGAACCTGCACCTCAGCCTCAGATGCAGCAGCCTCAGCCGGGCTACGATATGAGCGGCGGACAGATGAATATGGGAATGCCTCAAATGGGGATGGGAATGCCTCAGATGGGCATGGGGATGCCTCAGATGGGAATGGGCATGCCCCAGATGAATATGGGGATGAACATGGGAATGCCTCAGATGCAGATGCAGCCCATGAATGTTCAGGCAGCAAGTTTTCAGAACTTTACCGGCGATTACAGTCAGGTACAGGGACATGAGAATATCGGGATCATCATGGATGTTCCTTTGGAGGTCACCGTTGAACTGGGAAGAACCTCGAAATCCATATCCGAGATACTTGATTTTTCACCGGGTACCATCATCGAGCTTGACAAGATAGCCGGTGAACCTATTGACGTACTGGTAAACGGCAAGTTCGTTGCCAAAGGCGAGGTAGTGGTATTGGAAGAAAGCTTTGCGGTACGTGTAACAGAAATCATTAAATAAAAAATAAAACCCCAAAAACGGAGGAGTTTGAAAATGGCTAAGAATATTTTAATTTGTGACGACGCTGCATTTATGAGAATGATGATCAAAGACATTCTTACAAAGAATGGCTATGTCGTTGTCGGCGAGGCAGAGAACGGACTCAAGGCTGTTGAGAAATACAACGAGACAAAGCCTGATCTTGTTCTTATGGACATCACAATGCCCGAGATGGATGGTATCCAGGCTCTCAAGAAGATCAAAGAGGGCGATCCCGGTGCGATCGTTATCATGTGTTCCGCTATGGGTCAGCAGGCCATGGTTATCGAGTCCATACAGTCGGGAGCAAAAGACTTTATCGTTAAGCCCTTCCAGGCAGATCGTGTTTTAGAGGCAGTAAAGAAGGTAGTCGGCTGATATGTCCGTATATACAGGAACTGCCTCTTCGGTGGGGCAGTTTATAACTGTGCTGCTCATCTTTCTTTTTGTGCTCGGCATAACCTATTTTGCTACGCGTTATGTGGGCAATTTCCAAAAGGAAAGGCTTTCGGGCAGCAATATAACCGTTGTTGAGACACAGCGTATTGCGCAGAATAAGTATATCCAGATCGTTAAGATCGGGGATCGTTATTTTGCCGTTGCGCTGTGCAAAGATACGGTTACCATGATTTCGGAGATATCCGTTGATTCCCTCTCTTTGAAAGAAGAAGAGGAAACAAAGAAGCTCTCTTTCCGTGACCTTCTTGATAGAGTGCGGGAAGATGAAGAGAAGAAAGACGAGTGAAATGAAGAGATTCATACACTTATTATGCCTGCTGTCATTGGCGGGCATATTGTTTATAAGCGCAAAGTCTTCCTCCTATGCTTCAGAGACCAATGTTACCAATCAGATCGATACGCATCTCACCGGAGATACGGAAACAAGAACAAACATTGATGAAGCGGGTGAGTCCGACACACCGGAAGAACTTGCGGAAATGAATATTTCGAACGATCTTACGATCACCTATACCGGTGGCAACGGAGAGCTTAACAGTTCGCTGAGGATCCTCCTCACGCTTACCTTTATAGCACTTATTCCGTTGCTGTTACTTATGCTCACCTGTTATACGAGAGTGATCATAGTGCTGCATTTTACCAGGGCCGCCCTTAACACGAATACGGCTCCGCCGAACCAGGTGCTGATAGGTCTTGCGTTGTTTTTGACCTTCTTTATCATGAACCCCGCGTTCACGAAGGCTTACAACGAGGCAGTGGTCCCCCTTGATGAGGGAAAGATCACCCAGCAGGAAGCCATGGAGATCGGAGTTCAGCCCTTTAGAGAGTTCATGTACGGACAGACGCAGATAAAGGATGTAAATCTCTTTATGGAGATCTCGGAAACAGAGTGGGACGGAAGTCTTGAATCCATTCCAACCTACATTCTGGTTCCCAGTTTTGTTGTAAGCGAATTACGAAGTGCATTTCTGATAGGCTTTGTAATTTACATACCCTTTATTGTTATAGACATGGTGGTTGCTTCGGTACTCATGAGTATGGGTATGATGATGCTCCCGCCTACGACCATATCGATGCCCTTTAAGATCCTTTTGTTCATCCTTGCGGATGGCTGGAATCTTATCATAGGCTCTTTGGTCAGATCATTTTACTGACGGTGAAAGGAGGAAGAAGAATGACTATAGATGATGTCGTAATCATAATGCGTACGGCCGTATTTACCATTATCGAGATCGCGGCTCCCATCTTGCTGGTATCCCTTGTCATCGGTTTACTTGTCAGCATCTTCCAGACCGTCACATCCATCCAGGAGCAGACACTTACCTTCGTTCCGAAGATAATGGGCATTTTTGTTACCCTGATGCTTCTCGGACACTGGATACTCTCCATATTAAGGGAATATCTGATTTCCATGTGGAGCAATTTTGCACAGTATATCCGATAAGGAGAGGTGCTTATGCTTAATTTCACCTTCTCACTTACGGAACTGGAATTTTTTCTTTTGATCCTGATGAGGGTTGCGACCTTTATGTATGTGGCACCCTTTTTTTCGACAAACAACACGCCTAAAAGAGTCAAGGTGGCTTTCAGTGTTCTTGTCGCATATATGCTGTACCGGCTGATGCCGGGGGGCTCCGAATCCGTAGAGTATTCCACTGTTTTCGGTTACGCGGTTTTGGTACTGAAGGAAGCTTTGACAGGACTCCTCATAGGATACGGAGCCAATATTTGTACGCTGATCCTAAATCTGGCCGGACATATCTCGGATATGGAGACCGGACTTTCAATGGTCACGATCTTTGACCCGACCACGAGGGAGAATGTAACGATAACCGGTGCTTTTTATCAGTATGCGGTGACCCTTATCCTCATGATAAGCGGAATGTATCAGTTTGTTCTTAGGGCTCTGGCGGAGACCTTTAAGCTCATTCCCATTAACGGTGCCGTTTTTTCATCGGACAAGCTGGTAAGGTCCATGGCCATATTTCTTTGCGACTATGCTTCCATAGGCTTCAGGATCTGTCTTCCCATATTCGGCGTCATGCTGATCCTGAATTCACTTCTCGGCATTCTTGCAAAGGTATCTCCGCAGATGAACATGTTTGCGGTAGGTATGCAACTTAAAGTACTTACGGGACTTACGGTCCTTTTCATCACCGTGTCCCTTCTTCCAAACGTATCGGACCTTATTTATTCCGAAGTTAAAAAGATGGTCACCCTGTTTACGGAGTCACTGCTG
>JAEEGL015318868.1_pt1 | contig 23134 bp, 22 predicted proteins | sample 9134231 | NCBI WGS metagenome assembly JAEEGL01 (sample SAMN16246548, study PRJNA631951) | gut metagenome | biome: gut microbiome; feature: rumen; material: fiber-attached | host: Bos | place: Iran: Karaj | collected 2018-10
AGCGCCGCGGCCGACGTGCGGTCTTCGACGCCCTCGATGCGGATGACGGGCCTGTCCTTATGCAGATGCGCGGAAAGAACCCGCACGGGTGCCGGAGGACGATCCCCGGCCTGGAGAAAATACTCGCCCGAACACGAAAAAGGGGAGACCGCGAACCAGTTGAGGGCGATCTCCCCGGAAATGCCGTGGGGACGCCCAAGCGTCCCCATGTGCACGAAAGCTTCTGCCATGAAAGAGCCCGGTCACTCGACGATTGCGAGGACCATGCGTTTCTTGGCCTTGGCCGACGCGGCGTTCAGAAGCGTGCGCATGGCGCGGGCCGTGCGGCCCTGCTTGCCGATGACCTTGCCGAGGTCATCCTGGGCCACCTTGAGTTCAAGAACCGTGGCCTGCTCGTCCTTGACCTCCCTGACGGAGACGTCCTCGGGATGATCGACGAGCGACCGCGCGATGAATTCGATGAGCTGCTTCATGGCGGTATTCTTGCGACTGATTTTTTCGGAGGGAAAAGACTAGTCGGGGCACTTCTTCATGAGCGAACGGAAGGTCTCGGTCGGTTCGGCGCCGCGGTCGAGCCAGGCCTGGATCTTTTCCTTGTCGAGGCTGATGACCGGCGGGTTGGTCATGGGGTTGTAGTAACCCAGATACTCCAGAGGACGGCCGTTTCGGGCGGTCTCGCTGTTGGCGGCGACGAGTCTGTAGAAGGGATGTTTCTTGCTGCCGAGACGGGACAATTTCAGCTTAACTGCCATAATAGAGAACTCCTTTAGATATTGTCGGGGGGTATAGCAGGGAAACGGCGATAAGGCAAGTGCCGGGGAACCGGCGCCCCTACTTTCTGCCGTGCTTGCGTTTTTCCTTTTTCTTCTTCTTCCGCGCCGCCGAGGAGTCACCGCCGGAGCGCGGCGCGCCGGGCACGGGGGCCGCGCCTTCGGGCATGGGCGGCATGCCGGGCATCATCCCCGGGTTCATGCCGGGCATGTTCATCCCGGGAGGCATGCCCTTCATGCGGCGCGGCAGCGAAGGCATGCCCTTGCCGGTGAGGGCGCCCTTCATCATCTGACGCATCTGGCCGAACTGGCGCACGAGCTGGTTTACCTCCGCCACGGTCACGCCCGCGCCCCTGGCGATGCGGGCGCGGCGGCTGCCGTTGAGGATGTCGGGATTGCGCCGCTCCTTCATGGTCATGGAATTGATGATGGCCTCGGTCCTGGCCATCTCCTTTTCGGGCAGGGCGCCGTTTGCCTGCGCCAGCTTCTCGCGTATGCCGCCGAGACCGGGAATCATCTTGAGTATGCTGTCGAGGGAGCCCAGCTTCTTGATGCGCCGCATCTGCGTGCGGAAATCCTCAAGGTCGAAGCTGGCCTTCTTCATCTTGCGGGCCATGGCCTCGGCCTCTTCGGCATCCATGGTCGCCTGCGCCTTTTCGACAAGGGTCAGCACGTCGCCCATGCCGAGTATGCGGCCGGCTATGCGGTCGGGATGGAAGACCTCCATCTCGGAGAGTTTTTCGCCCACGCCGACATACTTGACGGGGGCGCCCGTCACGGCGCGGATGGAAAGGGCCGCGCCGCCCCGCGCGTCGCCGTCCATCTTGGTGAGAACGACGCCCGTGAGCGAGAGCCTGTCGTGGAAGGCCTGCGCCACGGTCACGGCGTCCTGGCCGGTCATGGCGTCCGCGACGAAGAGGATCTCCTGCGGATTCATCGCGGCCTTGAGGCCGGAGAGCTCCTCCATGAGCGGTTCATCGACGTGCAGGCGGCCGGCGGTGTCGAAAAGCATGACGGTGGCCTGCGCCTCGCGCGCGGCCTCGCGCGCCGCCTTCGCTATGTCGAGGGGCTTCATCGCCGTCGTGGAGGGGAAGCAGGGCATGTCGAGCTGCCGGGCGAGCACGGTGAGCTGTTCGATGGCCGCGGGGCGGTACACGTCAAGCGGAACGAGATAGGGGCGCATCTTCTGCTTGCGCAGCAGATTCGCCAGCTTGCCCGCCGACGTCGTCTTGCCCGAGCCCTGAAGGCCCACGAGCATGACGCAGGCCGGGCTCTGGCCGAGCAGGTTCAGTCCCTGCGTTTCGCCGCCGAGAAGGGCCACGAGCTCGTCATGGACGATCTTCACGACCTGCTGGGCGGGGTTCACCCCTTTGACGATTTCCTGGCCCAGGCACTTGTCATGGACCTTCTCCACGAAGTCCCTGACGACCTTGAAATTGACGTCGGCCTCGAGAAGGGCCATGCGCACTTCGCGCAGGCCGGCCTGAACATTGTCTTCTGTCAGCTGCCCCCGCCCCGAGAAGGAGCGGAACACGCCGGCAAGTCTGTCGGAAAGGCTCTCGAACATAGTTCCCCGCATCACGCCGTGACAGTATGATTGTAAAAGGTCAATAATTATAATTCTCCGCGTGGCAGCCGTCAAGGCGGCCGCCCACGCTCTTGACGAAAGCGGCTTTTCACGGGATTATACCCGCATGGTTTCCGACACTCCCCCCCGAACAGGCGCGGCGCAGCCCGTGACGGACTGCGTCGTCGACGATGCGGAGAGCGGCCAGAAGCTTCTGCAGTTTCTTGAGCGCCGCCTGGCCCTTCCCCGGCCGCTTCTTCACAGATGGATACGCACCGGCCAGATCCGCTGCAACAGTTCGCGCTGCAAGCCCTTTCAGCGCATAGAGGCGGGGGACAGGATCCGCCTGCCCCCCTTCGCCGTCAGGATGTCGGAACGCCAGAAATCCGTTGCTTCAGGGCCGGAGACGGCGCAAGGCGGCTTCGGCACCGGCGGGGCCGGTGCCGTTCCCCGGCAAGGCGCATGCGCGGTACCTTTCGCAGCCCATGGGGATCTCCTCGCCGTCCGCAAGCCCGCGGGCCTTCCGGTCCATCCCGGAACGGGCCATGAGGATTCCTTCGCGGGCCGGCTCGAAAGCCGCTACGCGGGCCGCCCCTTCATGCCGACGCCGGTGCACCGCCTCGACAAGGACACGTCCGGCCTTCTGCTCGTCGCGCAGACCTATGCCGCCCTGCGCGCCGCCCACGAGGCCATCCGCGCCCACGCCGTCGTCAAGGAATACCTCGCATGGGTGAAGGGGCGCTGGCCCTACGGCGACGAACGCCTGATCCGCCACGAGATGGTCAGAACGGGCGCCCCCGGGCGGGAAAGGATGGCGGCCCTGCACGGCGCGGGGCCGGAAATCCCGTGCAGGACGGCCCTCTGTACCATGACGCCCTGCGCCCGCAACGATGCGGCGACCCTTCTGCTCGTGCGCCTCATAACGGGCCGCACGCATCAGATACGCGTGCAGACGGCCGACATGGGCCATCCCGTCGTCGGCGACCGCAAATACGGCGATGGCGCGGGCCGGAACGGGCGCATGCTTCTGCACGCCTTCCGGATCACCCTGCCGGACGGCCACGTCTTCACATGCCCGCCCGATTGGACCGGCCCATGGGCGGTGCCGATGCCCCTGCCGGCGACACGCGCCCCCCTGGACACACTGCAAATCATCGCACCCGGAGAAAACCGTGGCTAAGACGCTTCCCAAAATCGTTCTTCTCGGACGGCCGAACGTGGGAAAATCCACCCTCTTCAACCGCCTCATCAAAAGCAACAGGGCCATAACCCACGACAGGCCCGGCATCACCCGCGACCGCATGGAGGGCACGGTCCGCGCAGGCGGCGGCGCGCGCTTCATCATCGTCGACACCGGCGGCGTCACCCTCGGCGCAGACGATGCGGCGTGCGAAGGGCCTGAAGGCCTGCGCGGTTTCGAGCGCGAGATCCTTGCCCAGGCCGAGGCGGCGCTCGCGGATGCCGCCGCGGTCGCCCTTGTCGTCGACGGACGGGACGGCCTTCTGCCGATAGACGAATACCTTGCCTCCCGTGCCCGCCGTTCCGGCCTGCCGCTTCTCTGCATCGTGAACAAGGTTGACGGCGAGGAGCACGAGGCCCGCCTCTCCGCCGAATTCCACAAGCTCGGAATGCCTCTCATCGCGGTATCGGCAGCCCACGGCCTCCACATTCCGGCGCTTCTCGACCGGCTGCGTGCCATACTGCCCGAACCCGCCGCCGCTGATCCCCCCGGGGAGGGCGGGGAAGACGGGGATATCCCGGTCGTGACGGAAAAAGCCCGCCCCCTGCGTCTCGCCTTTCTCGGGCGGCCCAACGCGGGCAAGTCATCCCTTCTGAACGCCCTCGTGGGCGAGGGCCGCATGATCGTCTCCGACATCGCGGGCACCACCCGCGACAGCGTCGACGTCGCGGCCTCCGTCAGCGGCAGGGAGTATGTCTTCGTCGATACCGCAGGCGTGCGCCGCCGCACCCGGATAACCGACAGCGTCGAGAAGTACTCCGTCAATTCGTCCATCAAGTCGACGACCAAGGCCGACATAACGCTTCTCGTGCTCAACTGCGAGGAAGGACTGGGCGTGCAGGACAAGCGCCTCATCGACCTCCTGAACACGCACAAGACGCCCTTCCTCATTCTGCTCAACAAGCGCGACCTGCTCGCGCAGCATGAGCTCGCGGCGTTGCGCAAGGATCTTGAGGCGAGCCTCGCCTTCTGCGGCAACGTGCCCGTGCTGCCCGTCTCCGCGAAGACGGGCGCGGGCCTGAAGAAGATCCTGCCCATGGCGGAGCGCATCCGTGAGGAATGCCGCATGCGCGTGCCCACCGGCCGCCTCAACCGCGCCATGACGGAAGTCCTCTCGCGGCACGAGCCGCCCATGGTCAAGGGCGCCCGCCCCAGGTTCTTCTACATGACGCAGGCCGAAAGCGAGCCGCCGACCTTCGTCTTCTTCGTAAGCGACGCGACGCGCGTGTCGGAAAGCTACATGCGCTACCTTGAACGGGGCCTGCGCAAGCTCTTCGAGATCAGGTACGCCCCCATGCGGCTGCACCTGCGCTCAAGCCACAAGAAGAAATAGCGCGCAAAAAAACGGAACTCGGGCGGAGAAAATCCGACCGCTTTTTTGACGGCAGGCCGTCGATGAAAGCGCTGTCCTTCTGTTTTCAGGCGAAATTCAGCCGGCCCGTGCGGGCGAAATCGTCCACGAGGCCGAAGACGAGATCGTTGCCGCAGAAACAGCCCCTGGCAATGGCCCCGCGGAAGTCGGGCAGGCGTTCCTCGAAGGCGTGCAGAAGGCCGGGCTCAAGGGCGCGCATATCGGCCTGCATGCCGTATCCCAGCCGCTCCACGTAGAGGGCGTTGAAGCGCTGCTCGACCATGGCGCCGAGCGGCAGGCTCAAAATGGGCTTGCCGAGATACAAGGCCTCGCTCATCAGCGTATGGCTGCCCCCCTGTATCACGTACGCGCATCCTTCCAGAAGCTTCAGAAAGCCCTCCTCGCTCTTGGGCATGAAGACGACGTTGCCGTCACGCCCCTCCTGCCGGCTGTAGCCGAAGACGTAGCAGACGCGCCCGGTCGCCGTCTTCAGGAATTCGATGAGTTTTCCGCTCGTCGAATTGCTCTGGTAGACGAGCACGTGCCCGTCATCGCCCGGGCTTGCGCTTATGACGCGGTCGCGCAATATGGGCGGCGCTATGCGGGCGTTGTAGCGCGGCAAAACCGGCGGCGCGTAGAAGGAAATGATGAGGTTCGCCTCTGTCGGGCGGAAGAGCCAGCGGGGGGTGATGCCCTGCAGGAAGGCGTCCCACCACATGTTCGGGGGCAGGTCGTGGCGGCAGCAGGTGATGACGTGCTGATGGTCGAGCGTCAGGCACGGCAGACCGGCCTTCTCCGCCGCGCGCGGCACGAAATACTCAAGGTCGGTCATGCATACGTCGGGGCGAAACTCGTCCATCAGCCGCAGGACCTCGTCCACGTACCGGCCGCGGTGCAGAAGCAGGGGCACGGCGCGGCCTATCGTGGCGCGCAGGTCGACCCTGTAGTTCCTGAATACGGTGCCGAGATTCGGCAGGCGGTGCACGCGAAACTCGGGTTCAAGCACGGCCGGGGCGTCATCGTCGCAGACGAAGAGGAATTCATGCCGCCCGAGCCTGCGGGCGATGGTCAGCCCCCGCATGGCATGGCCATGCCCTGTTCCGTGTATGCCGTAGAGAATGCGGGCCATTGATTCCCCCCGTTGCTTTCGTTCCCGCAAAATAGCAGGGGGGATTTTTTCCGTCAACGCGCCGGCCCGCGCGCGTGCGCTTACCGGGGGGCCGCTTTCGCCTTGTTGCCATTGCGCCCGAAAAAGTCTACTCTACCACAGCATTCCTTCATCAGAGAGGTTACGCTGTGAACATACGCAAGATACGCGAAGACCTGGGCAAGGTGCGCACCAGCTGCCAGCGGCGGGACATGGACAACGCCCTCGCGCTGGTCATCTCATCCCTCAAGGCCATAGGTTCGCAGCAGCCGCCGACCGAGATACGCTCCGCCCTGCGCGAGGCCATCGGCACCATCGCCGGCGACCCGGCCTTCAAGGCGGTTTCTTCCGCGCCCCTCGTCTACCAGCCGGGCAAGGAACCCGCCCTGCTCGCCCATCTTCTTTCCGTGCGCAAGACGCATGACGACGTGAAGAACAAGGAGGACTACGAGACGGCCCTCAACCGCAAGCTCGCCATCGACCACGCCCTGCGCGACGGCAGGACATTTCTCTCCCGCGGCCGCGTCGCCGAGGCGGAGGAATGCTTCGTGCGCGCGGAAGACAACGTCCATGACGAGACGGACCTTTTCGCGATGATCGCCCGCGCCTATATGCAGGCCGGCGAACTGAACCGCGCCATCGGCCACTTGCGCACGGGTCTCAAACTCGCCCCGGCAGACGCCGGCCTGCGTGAACTTGCCGAAACATGCCTCAAGCTCAAGCAGCAGGCCGGCAAATAGGCCCCCTTTCATTCCCCAAACCCGGCCCAGCCTTCGGCAGCGCGCCGACTGTCCGCCTGCTGCGGGCTTCCCAGGGATTTCTCAAAAAAAAACGGCCCGAAAATGACCAGTCCATAAAAGCCGGTCCTGCAACCGTAACGCCCCTGCTCTTCCCGCATCCTTGTCAGAAAATCGTCCAGCGGCGCCTTCGGCCGCCGTTCAGCGCAGCCTTCAGCCTCCCGACATATTCTAACGATTTGTTAAGAAATCGTTTTTCAACTTTGGCATCCCTTTTGCTTGCTACAGTTCGGAAAAGAGTCTCCGGCGAACCGGAATCGGAACGCCGTTTGGGAGGGATCCATGAGCATGACCGAGACGAACTGGCTTATACGCCCCCCGAGCATAGCCCAGCAGAACGCGAGGGCCGCCCAGCGGAGCGCCGCACGCCCCGTGGGCGCCGACAAGGACTACGCCTCCCTTCTGCCCATGCAGGAGGGCACGGGTGACGCCCCCGCCGACAGGCCCCAGCGCCGAAGGACGGACGGTCGGGAAATACCGATGGCCCGTCCGTCATCTCCGGCGGTTCAGGGCGGGAACACGCCCGCGCAGGCAGCGGCGGGCGCTCAAAAAGCCGGCGCGGCGGGCGACGTGAGAAAGCCTTCCGCGCAAGGCGCCGCGGATGCGCCGGCGAAAAGTCAGACGCGTTCCCAGCAGTTCATGCCGCGCGTGGCTCCGCTGCCCATGACGGGCGCGAACAACCTCGTGCTGGCCGGGCGTACTCCGAGCGAACTCATGCGCATGCAGAATTTCAACAAGGCCCAGCAGGATTTGAGGCAGACGCAGGCCATGTCGGGCCTCATGCAAAGCCTCGGCGGCTCGGGCTCCACGCTTGATCTGGCCCGCAGCATGGGCGCCGCGCGCCATCTGCGCAGCGTCACGGGCAACGACGGTCAGTTCGGCGCGCTGGGTCTGGGCGACCTGCCCCCCGCATCCTGCCCCACCCGCCGCCGTGCGCCGCGGCCGAAGCCCCACGCCCAGCCCTCGGGCATAGGCAAGCTCTGCGCCCGCTTCGAATCGGGCAGCGAAGGCATAGCCGCCATCGGCTACGACGGCACGGGCGGCACGAGCTACGGCAAATACCAGATCGCATCCCGTGTCGGCAGCATGAAGGATTTTCTCAACTTTCTCGACAAGGAAGCCCCCGACATCGCGAACCGCCTGCGCAAGGCCGGCCCGGCTGACACAGGCTCCCGCAGGGGCGCCATGCCGGACGAATGGCGCGCCATCGCCAGGGAGCAGCCGGAGCGCTTCGAGGCCCTGCAGGAATCCTACATCGTCGCGAGCCATTACAAGCCCGCGCTCAATTCCATCATCCAGCGCACGGGCCTTACCGAAGACAGCATCTCCCCCGCCATGCGCGAGGTCATCTGGAGCACGGCCGTGCAGCACGGCCCCGCAGGCGCGGCTCGCATCTTCGCACGCGCCGACAAGACCAGCGGCAAGCCGACCGACCCCGCCTACGAACGCCGTCTGATCAGCAATGTCTATGAAATCCGTTCCGGGCAGTTCGGCTCATCGACAAGCGCGGTGCGCAGAGCGGTGCAGAACCGTTTCCGCGAGGAAAAAGCCATCGCGCTCGGCATGCTCGACGGCAGCCCGAACCGGAACATCGCGTGACGGCTCCCCGCAGGGGAGCCGCAGAGAGGGCCGCAGTGTCTTGTGACGTCATCATCGTGAACCTGACCCGGCTGGGCGACCTTTTGCAATGCCAGCCGCTCATTCAGGATCTTCACGACAGCGGAAAAAGCGTCGGCCTCGTCTGTCTCGAGAATTTCGCGCAGGCCCTGCCCCTGCTCGCGCACCTGGACGGGGCATGGACGCTTCCCGGCGCGCGACTCATGGCGGAGACCGACCGCGACTGGCGGACCGCCGCGGCCCATGTGCTCAGGTTCGCCCGCGGCGTGAGGGAAGAAGCGGCCCCGAAGCATGTCATCTGCCTGACGGCGAGCCTGTCGGCGCGGCTGCTCGCGAAAATGCTCGCCCCCGCCCCTGACGCCGTCTCGGGCTTCGCCGTTGACGGCGAGGGCTACGGCTCGGAAAGGGGCCTCTGGCCCGCTTTTCTGCTCGGCACGACGCTCAGCCGGAAAAGCGCCGTCTTCAATATCGTTGACATGTTCCGCCGGACGGGGGGCCATCTCGTCTCCGATGAGATCCGCCGCAGGGACGGCCTTTTCCGGCTCGTCCGCCCCGGCAGGAAGGCTTCCTGCGCGGCGGCCCGCCTTCTGCGCGAGGCCGCCCGGTCGGATATGCCGCCCGCGCGCGGCTACGTCGCCTTTCAGCTCGGCGCGAGCAACGACAGACGCAGATGGCCCGTCGCACACTTCGCCGCGCTCGGCGACATGCTCTGGAACAAGGCCGGCCTCTGCCCGGTGCTGACGGGTTCCGCCGCCGAAAAGCCCCTGGGCGAAAAATACGCGTCCCTCGCGAAGCACCCGCACGTCAGCGTTCAGGGCCGGACGGACCTGCCGACCCTCGCGGCCCTTCTGCTCGAAACGCGCATGCTCGTCACAAACGACACGGGCACGATGCATCTGGCGGCCGGGCTCGGCATACCCTGCGCGGCTTTCTTCCTCGCGACGGCCCAGCCGTGGGACACGGGCCCCTATCTGGACGACTGCCTCTGCCTTGAGCCCGCCATGCCCTGCCACCCCTGTGAATTCGGCGCCTCATGCCCGCGCGCCAACGCCTGCCGCGGGGTCATCTCCGCCGAAGGAGTGGGGCGGGCCGTTCTCACGCGACTGTCGGGCATGAGCTGGAAAAGCGGCGTCGGCGACGCCCTGAAGCGCGAAGCCCGCGTCTGGACGAGCCGCCGCGAAAACGGCCTTGCCGGCCTGGAAAGCCTCTCGGGGCCTGAAGATGACGACCGCGCCCTCTGGATGCTGCACCAGAGGCTTTTTTGGCGTCAGATCCTTGACGGCGACGCATGCCCGACCGGCGGTCCGCGCATCCCCCCCTGCTCCGGGCAGTTCCGGGACACGATTCTCCCCCCACTTGAGCAGGCATGGCGCATGCTGATCGCCATAGGCGAAAACGCCGCCATCGTCGGCAAAAATCCCCTGGCGGGCAGCCTTTTTCTGCGCAACTGCGACCGCTTGCAGACACTTCTGCACACCACTCCCGCCCTTGCGGGCATGTCGCATCTCTGGCGGCATGCCTGCACCGAAATGGGCGGAGAGCTTGCGGCCTTGCAGGCGTTCATCGCCCGATTTGAGAAAAACCTCTCCGTTTTCATTGAGAACATTAAAAACGGCACGCATTGTGCATAGATTTGGGTGCGCATTCGTGCGGAAACATTTACCCTCGTGGGGATAAGGAGAGAGACCATGATTATCGTTGACGGCTGCAAAAGCGAAAAGGCGATCAGCAACTTTGCGAATCTTGAGGAAGTCCTGCTCAACGTCATGCAGGAAGCGAAAATGGAGGACCGCGTCGTCACCGACGTTCTGGTGAACGACGAGCTCTTCTCGGAGATCTATCCGCATCAGGCCGAGGACCTTTCGAGCAGCGACATCAAATCGATTGAGATCCGGACCGTGCCCGCCTCGCAGATGGCCCTCGACATCTCCGGCGAGATGCACAAGGTCGCCCAGCTGATGCTGAACGGGGCCCGCAACGTGGCGCGGCTCTTCCGGGAGGCGAAAGACGGCGACGCGCTTGAGCTTCTTCAGGATCTGCTCGACGTGACCCGCGACTTCCTCAACATGGTCAGCGTGCTGCGTAGCCGCTATCTCAACGGGGCCAACGCCGAATTCGCCGAAAAGACCCAGAACCTTTCCGACCTCATTTCCGAAATGAGCGACGTGCTCGCCAACGAGGACTGGGTCCTGATGGCCGACCTGCTGGAATACGAGCTCGCGCCCCAGTGCGAGGACTGGGAACTCGTGAGCGACCATCTCCACAAGGAGCTCATGGAGCGCTTCGCCCAGTAGTCCGTGAAGTCAAAAAGAAAAGGATGGACGCCATGCAGCAGAACAGGGGAACGGCCCTTCTCGACGACGCCCTCGATCTGGCCCGGCAGGAAATGAACGCCCTTGACGACGGAAGATACGAGGATGCCGTGGATCTGGCCAACAGGCGCAGCAGCGTGACAGCCACCGCGTGGCAGTGCTACGAGCCCGCGCACAGGGAGGATTACCGCGTCCGCATCATAAGGCTCAACGACCTTCAGAAAAGCCTGACCGCGACGGCGCAACGGATGTACAGCGAAGTCAGAGCCTCGCTTTCCCGTTCCCGCGACGAGAAACGCCGCATGCGCGGCTACCGCTTGGCCGTGGGGCAGGCGCTGCAGTAAGCCGCCCCGCCCGGCATACGCACAGCAAGGGCGGTCCCCATGGGGGCCGCCTTTTTTTGCGCCCGCAGGGGGAATGGCCCACGGCCCGGCCGCTGCGGTGAAGAAGCGCTAAGCCCCCTCCCGCATCGCGCGCCGCACGGACGCCACCTTGCGGCCTATGTCCTTCGCGCCCACCAGTTCGGAGACGAGGGCGCAGCACTTCGCGCCGTGGCGGGCGACCTCCGCTATGTTGTGCTCCTTGATGCCGCCTATGGCGACGAAGGGGACGTCGATGTTCTGCGCCACCCAGTCGAGATACGCGAAGCCCACGGGGGCGACCACGTCCTCCTTGGTCTGCGTCGCGAAGACGGGCCCGACGCCTATGTAGTCGGCCCCGTTCCTCACGGCGGTCACGGCCTGCTCGGGCGCATGGGTGGAGACGCCTATGATCATGTCCGGACCGACCAGGCGGCGCACGTCGGCCAGGGGCAGGTCATCCTGCCCTATATGCACGCCGTCGGCCCCCACGATCATGGCTATGTCCACGTGGTCGTCTATGATGAAACACGCGCCGGCGTTCTCCGTCAGCCTGCGCAGCAGGCGGCATTCGTCGAGCATGCGGGCCGGACAGAGCTTTTTCTCGCGGTACTGCAAAATGCGGATGCCGGCACCGAGCAGCGCGCGGGCGACGTCTTCCAACGGACGGCCGAGGGAAAGGCGGGAGTCCGTCAGGGCATACAGGTCCGTCTGTCCGGGCAGAACTTTCGGCATGGTCTTGTCTCCTTTCAATTGCGGCAGGCCGCGACGATGCGGCGCACGCAGCTTTTCACAAGACGGCCCGGCGCGAAGGACGTGTGCGAGAGCGCGGCGGGAAAAAGAAAATCCCCGGGCCGCCATTCTTCGGGCCGGCGCATGGGGTACTCCGCGCGCCAGCCGGCAGCGGCGCTTCCCGGCGCAAGACGGCGCTCCAGCGCCGCCCCGAGCGGGGTGTCGGCCGGCGCAAGGCCGAGCGCGGCGAGAACCGCCTCGTCCAGGGCCACTGCCGAATCGCTCGCCCCCAGGAGCTCCAGGGGGTACGGCCGCCCCTTGCCCGGTCCCGTCACGTGCATGGCCGTCACGCCGTCGGCGACGGCGGCCACGGGCGGGAGCACGGCCCAGAGCGCCGCAAGGCAGTCGGCGAAGAAATCCGGATCCCTGCCCTCCCGCGCATGGATGAGGGCTTTGGAGAGGCCGCACACGCATCCGAAGCAGTTCTTGACGGCGAGGCTTGCGCGCATCTGGGCGTGGACCTTGACCCGCGGCACGGAAACGATGGCGTCCGCCTCAAGCGCACGGCGGGATATGCGGAAACGGGCCTTGCCCGAGGCAAGGGGCAGATCCGTCGCCACAGGCTCGTCCATGGCGCTCACGGCAAGCCCCAGGGGCCGCAGGGCCTCTTCAAGCCCTGTCTTCCGGGCCACGACGGGGCCGCGTCCGAAACCCGGCGAGTCGGCCACGGCGACCCGCGCCCCGCGGTCGAGCAGCCACGCGCACACGGCGGCGACGACGGCGGGCGACGTGCAGGCGAGCGGCACGGGAAGCAGAAGGTTCGGCTTGACGAGCACCCGGCTGCCGGCCCGCACGATGATTTTCGAGGCGTCCAGCACGGAGCGGACGGCATCGGCCAGGCGGGGGGCCCGGTAGTCGGCGCAACGCGCAAGGGCCACAACCGTGCGGCGGGCCTCCATCTGCGGCTTCGATTCCACTTCTTCCATCGTCACACTATGACGGCACGGCTGGCTTTTGTAAAGCGGGGCGCTGCCGGCGGGCTTTTCTTTCGCGCTGATTTGGCGTATTTGAAGGGGCTTGCGGCGGCGACCACGCAGCCTTTTCTCCTTCTCTTCTTCAGGATGGGCTTTCATGCGCACGATCTTCTCTCTCTGCCTTGCGGTATTTCTCCTGGGCGCGGCGCCTTTCGCCCAAGGCCGCGACCTCGCCTTCGCGGCGCCCAAGGCCGACGCCCCCTCAAAAGACGCCCGGGCGCCCGGCACGGCAAAGGACAGGCCCGCCGCCGGCAAGGATGCCGGACAGCAGGCGGAACAGAAGGCGCAGCCTGCCGCCGACCAGCAGACGGACAGGAAAAGCGGGGAAGACGGAGAAGACGGCAAAACGTCATCCGAGGAAATCGTCTCCGGCCTCATCGACAAGTTCATCTTGGTTTTCGCCATCCTCGAGGAAAAACGCGAGCAGGCCGTGGCATGGGAATCGGCATGGGCGAACCAGCACGCCATGCTCGAACGCTTCCGCGCGACGGCAAACGCCCTCGAAGCAGACTTCTCGGCCAACGCCGCGGGCCTTTCCATCAAGGTGCAGTCGCTCGACGACGAGGCGAGGCGCCTGCTCGTGCTCGCCACCAGCTACAAAAACTGGGCGAACCCGATGGAAGCCGTCGACCGCCGCATCTCCTTCTGCATCGAGGAGATACAGGCCGTTCTCGAACCGCTCACCGAATCCCACTCCCAGATACAGAAGCGCCTCGACTGGCTCAACACGCTTGCGGGCGCCCTGCCGGCCGACCTGCAGGAGGGCGCGTCAAAGAGCAAGGAGCTCAAGCGATACCTGACCGACGTGGACCAGACGCGCATGAAGCTCATGGACGTTCTCGCCCGCCACGACGCGGCGATGAGCCCGGCCCTCGCGCTCATCAAACGCCTGCAGGAGACGCAGAAGGAAATTGCCGACAGGATGCCCACCCTCTGGGAGAACTACTACGTCCAGAAACCGGTGGAGTGGCTCAACTACAAGGAGACGTGGGCCACCTTCTTCCGCCAGATGAAATGGGCCATCGACGGCATGAAGCTGCGCATGCCCGTGGAGATACCCGTCACGATGAGCCAGTGGGCCACGGCCGGCGTGCGCTTTGTCATAGGACTCGCCTTCTGCTTCGTGCTCTGGCTTTTCCTCTATCACAAATGGCACAGGAACAAGGAGGACGAGGTCGAGAGGCACCTCTTCCGGGTCAGCCTGCCCTGGCTCTTCATGGGCCTTTCGCTTCTGGCGAGCTCATACACGGCCTCCGGGGATTTCTTCCACTGCTTCCTCGCTCTCGGCAACATATGCATCATTCTGGGGCAGACCCTCCTCGCCTGGGACCTGCGCCTTCTGGCACACCCGGAAGTGACGCGCCAGCCGGCCCCGCTGCTCAAGCTCATGCCGCTGACCTGCCTGGCCTACCTTCTGCTCTATCTGCCGATCATCCGCTCCCTGCTGCTCATATTCTGCATCATCCTCTTCTCCGCGGTCATCATCTGCCGGCGCTACTGGCCTCCGCTCAGCATCGCCCCGCTTGAGATGGAGGGGGGCATCCGCGCGGCCGACGGCGTCGTCCTGTGGACATGCCTCGTTATCGCCCTCGCCGGCCTGCCCATCATGAGCCTTGTCACCTACCTGTTCTTCGTCTCGGTCTGCACGGCCATCGAGCTCAGCCTGGGCAGCATGGCGCGCATCAGCTACGTCAACGACAACCTGCCGACCGACGGCATACACGCCGTCATCGCGAGCCTCGTGGTGGCCCTCGCCGCCCCCATCGTTCTCGTGCTCGCCATCGTCTCCGTGCTGCTCTGGATCGCGACCCTGCCCGGCGGCATGGTGCTCGTCAAGAACTACGTCTTCGGAAACGTCAGCATCGGTTCGACCAGCTTCAACCTGCTGCAGGTGCTTCTCATCATAAGCGTCTTCTTCCTCACGCGCGCGGCGGTCATCATGGGCTCACGCTTCCTCTCGAAGCTTCCGAACCGCGGCCTCAGGATCGACAGCTCGCTCATCCCGCCCATGCAGACGGCATTCACCTATGCGGCCTGGGCGGTATTCGGCCTCTTCGTTCTGCGCTCCCTCGGCATGGAGCTGAGCAACCTCGCGGTCGTCGCCGGCGGCCTCTCCGTCGGCATCGGCTTCGGCATGCAGGCGATCGTCAGCAACTTCATCTCGGGCCTCATCCTCATCTTCGGCCGCCTCATGCAGGTGGGCGACGTGATCGAGGTCAAGGGCATAACGGGCCGCGTGTGCCGCATCAACGTGCGCGACACCATGATTCAGACGAACGACAACGCCTTCATCTTCGTGCCGAACTCCGAATTCATTTCGGGCCACCTCATCAACTGGTCGCGCAACGACCCCTCGGTGCGCGCCAAGATCTCCGTGGGCGTGGCCTACGGCACGGACACGGCGCTCGTCACGAAAACCCTGCTCGCCATAGCGAACGCGAAATCATCGGTGCTCAAATATCCGGCGCCTTCCGTCTCTTTCACCGAATTCGCCGACAACACCCTGAATTTCGACCTCTTCTTCTGGGTGAGCGAATTCAATGCGAAATTCGGCGCGGCCTCGGAGATCCGCATGGAAATAGACAGGCAGTTCAAGGAGAAGCGCATCGAGATCGCCTTCCCGCAGATGGACGTGCACGTGAAGGAGCTGCCGCCCCGCGCCTCGGCAAAGCGCCCGGCCGGCGCGGGAAGAAGCGCGAAGCTCGGCTGCCGCTGCCGGCCGGGTTTCAGGCAGGGCAAATGGCGGAAGAGCGCAACTGAAAGCGACTCTTCAGCGGTGGAGAAAGAAGACTACGCGGAAAGCGCCGAATAAGCCCGCCTACCAGTCCTTCTCCGCGCAGCCCAGGTCATCCAGCACGACGGTCGGCTGGCGGCTTTCCCTCGCAAGGTCTTCGCGCGTGGCCTCGCCGCTCAGAACGAGGGCGAAGTCGATGCCGGCGTTCTCGGCCAGCTTCTTGTCGGTCGAGAGGCGGTCGCCCACCATGACCATCTCCTCCTTCCTGTAACGGGCGAGCAAAGGGGCGAGCACGCGGGGGTCGGGCTTGCCGAAGATGAACTGCGGCCGCCGCCCCGTCGCCGTCTCGTACAGGCTGATCATGCTGCCCACGTCCGGCAGGGGGCCTTCCGGCGAGGGGCACACGAGGTCGGGGTGCGTCGCGAGGAAAAGGATCCCGCTTTTCTGAAGAAGCAGGGCCGAGGTGGCGAGTTTCTCATAGGTGAGCTCGGTGTCGTAGGCGAGGATGACAGCCTGCACGCCGTCCTTCGCCTGGACGAGCTCGGGCATGCGGCCCGCAAGCTCCGTGCGGAAATCCCGGTTGCCCACGACGTAGGCGCGGCCGATGCCGCGCCCGCGCAGAAAATCGACCAGGGGCGTCACGGGCGAAAGCATGAGCTCCTTGCGGGCGGGTATGCCCATGCCGTTCAGCTTGACCACGTAGGTGTCGAGCGATTTCGAGGTGTTGTTGCTGAGAAAGTGGAAATCCAGATCGTTCCAGTGCTGCGTGATGAAACGCACGGCCCCGGGGATGGGGTTGGGGCCCATGTACACCGTGCCGTCCATGTCGAGGACGACGCAGCGCTTCTTTGACCATTTCATGGCGACTCCGAAAAATGCTGACGTTCTTTCCGCTTTCGCCGAAGCGGGTAATTTTCAGCCGACGGCTTTCTTGACGGCATATTATAAAAAAATATAAAATAATGACAATTGCTTTTCCGGTCCCCCCGGCCGAACCCGGGGGGCGCGGAACGGCGTAACGCCATTTCAGCGGGAGTCGTGATGGTAGAGACCACTGTCCTCGTCATAGGCGGCGGTGCCACGGGCATGGGAACCCTGCGCGACCTGTGCATGCGCGGCATCCCCGCGGTACTGCTTGAGCAGGGCGGCCTCGCCCACGGCACCAGTTCGCGTTTCCACGGCCTTCTCCACAGCGGCGGGCGCTACGCCGTGAGCGACAACGAATCCGCCCGCGAATGCATAGAGGAAAACCGCATCGTGCGCCGCATAGCGCGCCAGTGCGTCGAGAAGACCGAGGGCTTCTTCGTGCTTCTGCCTCAGGATGACCCGGACTACGCGGAGAAATGGATCCCGGCCTGCGCGAAGGCGGGCATCGGGATAGAAGAGATCGATCCCGCCGAGGCGCGCCGCCTTGAGCCGGATCTCGCCGCCGACGCCCGCAGGGTGTTCCGCATACCCGATTCCTGCGTGGACGGCTTCCGCCTCGTGCGCCACAACGCCATGTCAGCGCGCCGCCATGGGGGCCGCGTCTTCGAATACCACGAGGTCACGGCCATCCGCCATGAGGGCGGCAGGATACGCGGCGCCACCGCCCGCAACAGGATCACGGGCGAAACGATGGAGATAGCCTGCCAGTGCGTCGTCAACGCCGCGGGCTCCTGGTCCGGCCAGGTGGCCGCGCTCGCCGGCCTCGACGTTTCCGTTTCCCCCGACCGCGGCGCCCTCATCGTCTTCAACCACCGCTTCACCTCGCGGGTGGTCAACCGCCTGCACCCGAGCTCCGACGGCGACATCTTCGTGCCACACGGCTCCATCACCATTCTCGGCACGACCTCGACGCCGGCATCCGCCCCCGACGACACGGAGCCGCGGCCCGACGAGGTGCTGCGTCTGCTTGAGATAGGCGAGCCGCTCTTCCCCCGCCTGCGCGAATACCGCATCCTGCGCGCCTTTGCGGGCACACGCCCCCTCTACACCCCGGGCGGCGCGCAGGGCCGCAAGGCGAGCCGCGGCTTCCACGCCGTAGACCACGCGGACGAAGGCATTGAGGGCATGTTCTCCATCTTCGGCGGCAAGTTCACCACCTACCGCCTGATGGCCGAGCGCGTCACGGATCTCGTCTGCGCTCGCCTCGGCGTGTCCGAGCCCTGCCGCACGGCCGCGGAGCCCATGGTCCCCGACCCCGACCCCGCCGTGCTGGAGCAGGCGGCGCGCTATTTTCCCATGCCGGACCTCTCGCTCATGGCGGACCGCCTGGGCGACGAGCTGCCCGACGTTCTCGGCGGGGTCCGCGCCCGCAAGGAGAACAAAAGCACCAATCCCCTTCTCTGCGAATGCGAGATGGTGAGCTTCGCCGAGGTCGAGCACGTCGCCCGCGACGCGGGCACGCACTCCCTCACCGACATACGCCTGCGCACCCGCCTCGGCATGGGCACCTGCCAGGGCACGTGGTGCGCCCTGCGCACCCTGGGCGCGCTTGCCGACCGCGGCATTGCCCGGAAGAAAGATCCCCCGGAGGAGATGCGCGACTTCCTCCAGGAACGATGGCACGGCCTGCGCCCGGCCCTCTGGGGCGCCCAGGCCTGCGAAATGGCTTTCACCCGGGCCGTGTACGCCGGTTCGCTCAATATCGACGGAGCACTGCATGAACAGGAAAACTGACGTCATCGTCATCGGCGCCGGGCTGACGGGCCTGACGGCAGCCTTGGCGGCGTCGCGCCTCGGGGCGTGCGTGCGCCTCATCACGGCCGGCGCGGGCGCCCTCTCCGTCAGCAACGGCTGCATCGACCTTCTCGGCTATGCGGACGGCAGGCTCGTGGAAGATCCCTTCGCCGTCATGGAAAGCCTCGCCCGGGACCATCCCTACCGGCTGATCGGGCGCGAGGCCGTCGGCCGGGCGCTGGATTTCCTGCGAGGCGAACTGAAAGAGGCCTGCCCCCTGAACGGAGCGGCCAACGCCGAAGGCCGCGCCGTGAACGCCCTTTTGCCGACGGTCGCCGGAACGCTCAAGCCGAGCTGCCTTTTTCCCGACGAGCTCTACCCGCGCCCGCTTCTCCGGGCGAAGAAGATCCTCGTCGCCGGCATCCGGGGCTTAAGGGACTGCAGTCCGGCCCTCGTAGCCGCGGGCCTCGGCCGCCAGCCGGCCCTGCGCGGCGCGGATTTTCAGAAAACGACGCTGCCCGACCCCTTCGACGGGGCCCACCGCGCCGTCAGCGCGCTCGACATCGCCCGCTTCGTCGGCACTGACGACGGGCTTGGCTGGCTTCTGACCTCCCTGGGCCGCTGGGCCGGGCAGGTCGACGCCATCCTGCTGCCGCCCGTCTGCGGCTGCGCTGCGGGCGGAGCCGTCGTCAAACGCCTGCGCAGCGAACTGCGCTGCCATGTCGGGGAGCTGCTCTCCGTTCCGCCCGGCGTGGGCGGCCTGCGCCTGCGCGACGCCCTGCTGCGGGCGCTGCGCGGGGCGCAGATCGACGTTGTCGAAAACGCCCCCTGCGTTTCGGCCGAGATCTTCGACGGGCGCTGCGACGCGGTGACGACGGCAGGCTCCGGTGGCCGGATGCGCCACGCGGCCGGGGCATTCATCGTGGCAACGGGCGGCATTCTGGGCGGCGGGGTCGCGGTGACGCCCGATGAAGCCCGGGAAAGCATCTTCGGCCTGCCCGTCGCCTTGCCGAAGGGCATTCTCGCCCGTTCCGGCGAAAAGATCTTCGGCTCCCATCCGCTGTCGCGCGCAGGCGTCGAAGTCGACGCCGGCCTGCGTGCGGTGGACGCCGGGGGCGGCGTCTTCTGCGACAACGTCTTTTTCGCGGGCCGAACGCTCGGCGGCTATGACGATGCCGCCGAGAAAAGCGGAAACGGCGTCGCCGTGGCAACGGGCTGGGCGGCCGCGAAGGCGGCCTGCGGCTTCTGCCGCACGGGGGTATGATCGTGAGCACGCTTCATTTCGATCCTGACAAGTGCCTTGCCTGCACGACCTGCGTCGTGCACTGCCCCGTCGCACGGGTCACGCCGAAATTTTCCGGACCGCGCATGATAGGCCCCGCCTACGAGCGTTTCCGCCTGCTCGGCCTGCACGAGGACGAAACGCTCCAGTACTGCGCCAACTGCAAGAACTGCGACATCTCCTGCCCGCACGGCGTGCCCGTCTCGGCGATCAACATGATGGCCCGCGCCGAGCAGTGCCGCAAAAAGGCCCCCGGCCTGCGCGACTGGATCGTGGCCCATGGCGAAACGATGGCGAAGTGGCTCGCCCCCCTTCCGGCGGCCCTCAAGAACTTCGGCATGGACAATCCGCTGACGCGCAGGGTGCTCGACGCGATAGGCATAGCCGAAAAAAGCCCCCTGCCCCGCTTCGCCCCCCGCGCCTTCCGCAACCTCCTGCGCCGCCTGCGGCAACCCGCCGGCGCGAAGAAGGTCGCCTTCTTCCCCGGCTGCTACGTAAGCATCTACAATCCCGCGACGGGCATCGACCTCGTGCGGGTGCTCAACCGAGCGGGCTATGCGGTCGAGGCGCCCGACGGCCTCGTCTGCTGCGGACTGCCCCTCATCAGCAACGGCTTTCTCGACGAGGCCCGCGCGAACGCCGAAAAGAACATGACCGTCATCGCCCGCTGCCGCGAGGAAGGCGTGCCCGTCATCGCGGCCTGCCCCAGCTGCCGGCTCATGTTCATGCAGGATCTGCGCGAATTCTTCCCCGAGATCGTCGAACGCCACGGCGAACCCGACGTCGGCGATGCGATGCGCTTCATCCTCGGCCTTGCCGAAAAGGGCGAAATCGACCTGCCGCCGAAGCGCGAGGGCCTCATACCGCGCCATTTCATCTACCACGCGCCGTGCCATCTGCGCGCGCAGGGCCAGGGCCTTCCCTCCCTCGACCTTCTTCGCATGCTCCCCGGCGTAACGGTTGACAACGCCGATGCCGGCTGCTGCGGCATATCCGGCAGCTACGGCTTCAAGAGCGAGAAATACGCCATCGGCCAGAAGATCGGCGAGGAGCTTTTCAGGACGATACGGGAGAACGCCGCCGAAACGGTCGTCACCGAATGCGGCACCTGCCGCCAGCAGATAATGCACGGCACGGGCAAGGCCTGCCTGCACCCCGTGAGCGTGCTGCGGCGCATACTCGACCGGGGCTAGCCCCCGCCACAGACCCCCGGGCGGCGGGAACCGCCCGGCAAGGAGAACCGTCATGCCCATGTTCGATTTCGTGTGCACCGCCTGCGGTGAGAAATTCGAGGAGCTCGTGCGCGGCGAAGAAAAAGCCCCCGCGTGCCCGAAATGCGGCTTCGCCGCAACCGAACGCCAGCTCAGCGTGCCAAGCCCGCTGAAGACGGGCGCCTTCCCCTTCAAGCCCGGGCCGGTGCGGCCGATGGGGCGCGGCGCGCCCTCCCCCTGTTCCGCGGGCAGCTGCGGCGGTTGCGACCCAACGGGATGCGGCGGGGCGGAAGGCTGCGCCGGCTGCGGCAACTGACCGGAAGGGGGATGCGATGCTGCGCAGCATGACGGGCTTCGGCCGTTGCCTTGTGGAAAATTCCGGCATGACCCAGCAGTGGGAGGTCAAAAGCGTCAACGGGCGCCATCTTGAGATCAAGTGGCACCTGCCCCTGCTGGTGCGGGCCCTTGAGCCCCGCCTTGAGAAGATCGTGCGCAGCCATGCCGCGCGCGGCCGGGTCGGCGTGAGCCTCTCCCTTTCCTTTTCGGCGGGCACGGGGCCCTGCGCCACGCTCGACGCGGGGCAGGCCTCCGCCATGCTCGACGGGCTGAAGGCCCTCGCCGCCGCCCGCGGCGACGCCTACACGCCCGACTACGGCGCGCTTCTCTCCGTCCCCGACCTCTGGCAGGACAGCGGGGACGACCTCGCCGAAGACCTCTTCGACCAGCTTCAGGAAGGCCTGACGCTCGCCCTCGACGACTGGAACGAAGCCCGCACAACCGAGGCCCGGGCCCTGCGCGACGATCTGCTGACCCGCCTTCTGCTCATGGAGGAATGGACAGACCGCATCATGCAGTCGGCGCCCGACATCAAGGCAGAGCGCATCGCCGCCCTGCGCGAGCGCGTGGGCGACCTGCTCGAGCAGAACGGCGTCGCCCTGGACGAGAACCGCATCCTTCAGGAGATCGTCATCCTGACGGACAAGCTCGACGTCTCCGAGGAGCTGACGCGCCTTTCGACGCATCTGACGCGCCTGCGCGACCTTCTGCAGAGCGGCGAGGATGCGGGCCGCCGGCTCGACTTCACCCTGCAGGAATGCTTCCGCGAGATCAACACCTGCGGCAACAAGGTTTCGGACGTGCACATCTCGCGCATCGTGGTCGATTTCAAGAACGAGCTCGAAAAATGCCGCGAACAGGTCCAGAACATTGAATAACGCGAAAAACGACGAACTGCTGAACGTGGGTTTCGGCAACTACGTCCTTGCGGGCAGGGTCATCTGCATCGTCAACCCCGATTCGTCGCCCGTCAGGCGCCTGCGGGAGGACGCGCGGGCCGAGGGCAGGCTGATAGACGCCACCCAGGGCCGCAAGACGCGCTCCATCATCGTGACCGACTCGAACCATCTCGTGCTCTCGTCGATCCAGACCGACACCCTGCGCCAGCGTTTCCCACAGCAGGAGGATGACGACTGATGCCGCGCAAAGGAATCGCCCTTGTTCTCAGCGCCCCGTCCGGGGCCGGCAAGACGACGCTGACCAGGCGCCTGCTCGAGGAATTCCCGGATTTCGGCTACTCCATCTCCTGCACGACCCGCGCCCCGCGCGCGGGCGAGCGGGACGGGCGGGACTACCACTTCATAAGCGTCGCCGAATTTGAAAAAAGGCGCGCCGGGGGGTATTTCGCCGAGTGGGCCGAAGTGCACGGCAATTACTACGGCACGCCTCTCGAGCCCGTACGCCGGACGCTCGACGGCGGGCGGGACCTGCTTTTCGACATCGACGTGCAGGGGGCCGCCCAGCTGAAGCTCACGCTCGCGGAAGCGGTCTTCGCCTTCATCCTGCCCCCCGGCATGGCCGAGCTGGAGAACCGCCTGCGCAAAAGGGGCACCGACAGCGAGGAGACCATACAGCGCCGTCTTGAAAACGCGCGCGGCGAAATGCTCGAGGCGCGGTGGTACGACGCCGTCATCGTCAACGACGATCTCGACCTTGCCTGCGACAGGCTGCGGGCGGTCTACCTTGCGGCGACCCTCGCGCCCTCGCGCAATCCCGGCCTGCTCAACGCGATTCTCGCACGCTAGGGGGCGGCCATGACGCAGCTCATACTCGCTCTGGACGTGCCCGAAAGACGCAGGTCAATCGAGATCTGCCGCAGCCTGCAGGGCCTTGTGCCGTGGTGCAAGATCGGCATGGAGATGTTCACGGCCTGCGGCCCCGGCCTCGTCGCCGAGATCAGGGGCATGGGCTACCGCATCTTCCTCGACCTCAAGTTCTACGACATCCCCCACACCGTGGGACGCGCCGTTGCGAGCGCCGCACG
>JAEEGL016075048.1_pt1 | contig 23134 bp, 23 predicted proteins | sample 9134231 | NCBI WGS metagenome assembly JAEEGL01 (sample SAMN16246548, study PRJNA631951) | gut metagenome | biome: gut microbiome; feature: rumen; material: fiber-attached | host: Bos | place: Iran: Karaj | collected 2018-10
AGGACGCCGCCCGGCTTGTGGAAGGCCTCGAAGATGGTGACGTCGTGGCCCTCGCGCCGGACGTCGGCGGCAACGGTGATGCCGGCGGGGCCGGAGCCGATCACGGCGACCTTCTTGCCCGTGGACGGCTTGACGGCGGCCGGCTTCTGCTTGCCGCTCTCGCGCTGGAGATCGGCGCAGAAGCGTTCGACGCGGCCGATGGCGACGGCCTTGCCGATGTCCTTCAGGGCCTTGCCGAGCGTGCAGTTCGCCTGGCACTGCTTCTCCTGCGGGCAGACGCGCCCGCAGATGCCCGGCAGCAGGGAGCTCTCGCGAATGACGCTGATCGCGCCGTCGAAGTCGCCGTCGGCGGCCTTGGCGAGGAAGTCCGGGATGCGGATCTTCACGGGGCAGCCCTGCATGCACGGGGCGTTTTTGCAGTTCAGGCAGCGGCTCGCCTCGGTGCGCGCCATCTCGGCGGTGTAGCCAAGGGCCACTTCCTTCATGTTGCGGGCGCGGACCGCCGGCTCCTGGCTCGGCATCTCTTGTGGCGGAATCGCCATCTTCTCTCGTGGTGTCATGTCTAACGATCCTTACTTGCGGGCCGCAAGCGCGTCGGCGGCCTTCTGGAGGTTGCACTGGTGCTTTTCGAGAACGGCCTTCTCCTGTGGCACAAAGGCCTTGAGGCGCTTCATCCTGTTGTCGAAGTCAACCTGGTGCGCATCGAACTCCGGACCGTCCACGCAGACGAACTTGGTCTCGCCACCGACGACGGCGCGGCAGCCGCCGCACATCCCGGTGCCGTCGATCATGATCGTGTTGAGGGAGACGATCGTCTTGATGCCGAAGGGTCGCGTCGTCTCGGCGCAGAACTTCATCATGATCGGCGGACCAATGGCAATGACGCGGTCAGGGGGCGTGGCCGACTCGCACATCTCCTTCAGGGGAATCGTCACGACGCCCTGGCGGCCGTAGGAGCCGTCGTCGGTCATCACGACGACCTCGTCGGCGACGGCCTTCATTTCGTCCTCCATGATGATGAGGCCCTTGTTGCGGTAGCCGATGATGACCGTCACCTTGTTGCCGGCCCCCTTGAGCGCCTTGACAATCGGGTAGAGCGGCGCCGTCCCGAAGCCGCCTCCGACGCAGACGACATGGCCGAAGTTCTCGATCTCGGAGGGGTTGCCGAGGGGGCCGAGGAAGGCCGGGAGCTCGTCGCCGACCTCTTTCGTGGCAAGGAGCTTCGTCGAGTAGCCGACGGGCTGGAAGGCGATCGTCACGGTGCCGGCGACAGGATCGGCGTCGGCGATGGTGAGCGGGATGCGCTCCCCCCAGTCGGCGTCAACCTGCAGGATGACGAACTGGCCGGGCTGCCGGCTTTCGGCGACGAGGGGGGCCTGGATCTTCATCATGAAGACGAGTTCGGAAAGCTGCCTTTTCTCTACGATGCGGTACATGAAGTGTTCCTTGCGTGTGTCGGATGTTGTGATTGGAATCGCGACAAGTGATTATAGCAAATCCCGCTTCGCACGGGTTCCGCCCGGGCCGTCGCGGGGGCGGCAAAATCTTTTCCGCGTCGGGAAATTTTCTGGGAAATGTTGTATAATAATACACGAAGGCCGTGCCATGACTGGTGGGGCTGATCTAATTGAATCGTTTGCGGCGCAGTCGGTTGCTTGCGGAAAAGGCGCATAATCGACGCGCACGTAGTGTGCCCGGATGCCGCGGCGGAGGCCGTCTTTCGGGCAAGGGGTTTCAGGAAAAAACGCCGTTCGCAATGCGGCGGCAAGAATGAAATGGAAAAACTGAAGAGAGTTCTTGTAACGGGCGGAAGCGGCTACATTGGCTCCGTGGTCGTGCGTGAATTGCTCGACAGGGGCTGTTCCGTCGTCGTCTTCGACAACCTCGAGCGCGGCCACAGGTGCAACATCGACGCTCGCGCCGATTTCATCGAGGGAGACCTGCGCGACGCGGAGACCACGAAGCGCGCGGTCGTGGGGGCGAAGCCCGACGCCGTCCTTCATTTCGCGGCCTACGCGCTGGTCGGCGAATCGATGGGGGATCCGCTCCTCTACTTCCGCAACAATGTAGGCGGCGGCGTGAACCTGCTCGCGGCGATGGAGGCCGCCGGCTGCGACCGGATCGTCTTCTCGTCGAGCTGCGCCACCTACGGCATCCCGCCGGCTCTGCCGATCGAGGAGACGATGGATCAGCGGCCGACGAACCCCTACGGCCACTCCAAGCTGATGTTCGAGCAGATGTGCAACTGGCTGGCCGAAACGAAGGGGCTGCGGCCGACCTTCCTGCGCTACTTCAACGCGGCGGGGGCGGTGCCCGAGCTGGGACTCGGCGAAGACCACGACCCCGAGACGCACATCATCCCCAATGTCCTGAAAGTCGCGCTTGGCCAGAAGGCCTGCGTCGAGATCTTCGGCGAAGACTACCCGACGCCCGACGGAACGTGCATCCGCGACTACGTCCACTTGAAGGACCTGAGCTCGGCCCATGTCCTGGCGCTGGAAAAGGAGGCGCTGGGCGCCTACAACCTTGGCACTGGCAACGGCGTGTCGGTGAAGCAGATCGTCGAGGCGTGCCGGAAGGCAACGGGCCACCCCATTCCGGTGAAGATCAGCCCGCGGCGTCCCGGTGATCCGCCGGCGCTCTACGCCTCCGGCGAAAAGGCGCGCCGGGTGATGGGCTGGCGGCCGGCCTTCTCCGACATCGAGACGATCGTCGCCGATGCCTGGGCTTTCCACAAGGCACATCCGAACGGCGTGGGCCGATAGGGCGAAGCTGTTTGCGACAAACGACAGAAAGATGATAGCAGCCTCCCACTTTGTGGCGGCCTTGCAGGCGTCGGGCATTGACTTCTTCACAGGCGTGCCGGACTCGCTTCTCAAGAGCTTCTGCGCGTTCGTCACCGACACGTGCGGCGAGAACCATGTGATTGCCGCGAATGAAGGCGGCGCGGTCGCGCTTGCCGCCGGCCACTACCTTGCGACAGGGCGCCCCGCCTTGGTCTACATGCAGAATTCGGGGCAGGGGAATGCGGTGAATCCGCTCTGCAGCCTTGCCGATCCCGACGTCTACTCAATCCCGATGGTGCTGCTCGTCGGCTGGCGCGGCGAACCGGGCGTGAAAGACGAGCCGCAGCATGCGAAGCAGGGCAAGGTGACGGTCTCGCTCTTCGAGACGCTGGGCATCCCGACCGAGATCCTGCCCGACGACGAAGCCGCCGCGTTTGAGATGGCGCGGCGGATGGCCGAAAGGGCGAAGGCCGAGTCGCGGCCCGTCGCGCTCGTCGTCCGCAAGGGGCTTTTTGCCGACTACGCGCTTCAGGACAGGCGGCCCGACATTGCGCAGCTCCGGCGCGAGGACGCCATCCAGTCGATTCTGGAAGGCCTCGGCGACGATGCGGTCGTCGTCTCCACGACCGGCATGATTTCGCGCGAGGTCTATGAGATTCGCGAACGGCTGGGGCAGGGACACGGAAAGGACTTCCTGACCGTCGGTTCGATGGGGCACGCGCTGATGATTGCGCTGGGCATCGCCAAGGCGCAGCCTAAGCGCAAGGTTGTCTGTCTTGATGGCGACGGGGCGTCCATAATGCACATGGGGAACATGGCGATTTGCGGACAATCCGGTTGCTCCAATCTGGTGCACATCGTTCTCAACAATGCCGCGCATGACTCCGTGGGGGGGCAGCCGACGGTCGGCGGGGCAATCGACCTCCAGTCGGTTGCGGCCTCACTCGGGTACGATGTGCGTCCGCTCGATGGCGCCCTGCGCTCTAGCGTCTCTGCGACTGAAGGCAATCGCCCTGTATTTGCCGAGATCAAGGTCGCAAAGGGGGCACGCAAGGATCTGGGGCGTCCCAAGGAACCGCCGCAAGCCAACAAGGCGCTTTTCATGGGGACTCTGTCGAAATGAGTCGGAAAAAAGTTTTCATGAGCATGAGCACCGACGTGATTCACGGCGGGCACATCAACATCATCCGGAAGGCGGCGGAGCTGGGCGAGCTGACGGTGGGCGTGTTGAGCGACGAGACCGTCGCGAGCTACAAGCGCTATCCGCTCCTTTCCTGCGAGGAGCGCATGAAGATCGTCGCGGCCATCCAGGGCGTGTCCCGCGTGATGCGGCAGGACGGTCTCTCCTATCGCGATGTCATCCGCGACTTGAGGCCCGACATAGTCGTTCATGGCGACGACTGGCGCACCGGCATCCAGCAGCCGATTCGTGACGAAACGATCAGACTGTTGGCCGAGTATGGCGGCGAACTGGTCGAGTTCCCCTACACGGTCAACGCCGAATACGACAAGCTCGAAGCCAACGCCCGTTCCCAGCTGGCCATGCCGGACATGCGCCGCGCGCGCCTCAAGAAGCTAATCGGCCTCAAGGGGCTGGTGACGGCCATCGAGGCACACAGCGGCATCACGGGGCTGATTGCCGAAAAGACGACGGTTGTCCAGGAAGGGCGCACCTACCAGTTCGACGCCATGTGGGTCTCCTCGCTCTGCGACTCGACGGCCAAGGGCAAGCCCGACATCGAGTTGGTGGACATGACCTCCCGCTTCCGCACCATCGACGACATCATGGAGGTGACGACCAAGCCCATTATCTTCGACGGCGACACCGGGGGGCTTACCGAACACTTCGTCTACACCGTGCGGTCGTTGGAGCGCATGGGCGTTTCGATGGTCATCATCGAGGACAAGACCGGCCTCAAGAAGAACTCCCTCTTTGGCACTGAGGTGGCGCAGACTCAGGACACCATCGAGAACTTCTCGGCCAAGATCCGCGCCGGCAAGAAGGCGCAGAAGACAAAGGATTTCATGATCTGCGCCCGGATCGAGAGCCTCATCTTGGAGCGAGGTCTGGATGACGCGCTGGAGCGCGCGGCGGCCTTTGTGAAGGCCGGGGCCGACGCCATCATGATTCATAGCCGCAAGAAGGACCCCTCGGAGATCTTCGACTTCCTTGCGCGCTTCCGGGCTGAAGACGCGCTGACGCCGGTGGTTCTCGTCCCGACATCGTTCAACGCTGTGACCGAGGACGAGTTCAAGCGACGCGGGGCGAATGTCGTCATCTATGCCAACCAGCTCACCCGGAGCGGCTTCCCCGCCATGCAGAAGGCCGCCCGGACGATTCTGGAGAATCACCGGGCACTCGAGGCCGACGCCCAGTGCATGCCCATCAAGGAAATCATCACCTTGATTCCCGAAGAGGTCTAGTCGGGACTTCCCCATGATGGTATTTGGAAAAGAGAAGGCTTCCGGCTTCCTGCCGGGCTGGCTGGAGGGCCGGGATGTCATCGTCCTGGTCACAGGCCGGGCCTCCTACGCCGCCTGCGGTGCCGAGGCGTTTTTCGCGCCGTATCTGGCTGGAAAGCGTGTCGTTCGTCTCGTCACGGTCGGCGAAAACGCTCGCGCCGAGGATGTCGCGCTGAAGCGCGGGCAGATTCCCGCCCATGTGGACGCCTTCATCGCCGTGGGCGGGGGAACGGCAATTGACACCGCCAAGCTGGTGCGGGGCCTGGATGGGGCGTTGCCGCCCTTCCTGGCAGTGCCGACGACGGCGGGCACGGGCGCGGAGACGACGCGCTTCGCCGTTTACTACGACCACGGACGCAAGATGTCGGCCGACGATGTCCGCTACCTGCCGACCGATCAGGTGCTGATCCCCGAATTCACGGCGACGCAGACGGCGTATCAGAAGGCCAGCACCGAGTTCGACGCCTACGCGCAGGCGGTTGAGTCTCTCTGGGCCGTGGGGGCGACGGACGAGTCGCGCGCCTATGCACGAAAGGCCCTCGACCTCATGGCGGCGGGCGAGCAGATGCTCGGCTCCTATTGGGCCGGTCGGGCGATTGACATTTCCCGCACAACGGCTGCGCACGCGCTCTCGTACTACATGACGGCGACCTACGGAATCCCGCACGGCCATGCCGTTTACATGATGTTCCCCTATGTCTGCCGCGCCAACGGCCACCCCGAATGCATCAAGGATGTCCCGGAGCTAAAGACGCTTCGCGAATTTGCGAAGGAAAAGAGGCTTGACTGGAATGCGTTGGTGGATGAGTTGTTTAGTCAGGTCAACCTGAATCGACTGAGAAACAACCCTGCTGTAGTTCGTAAGGAAGTTTTTGCAAGTATGGGATTTTAAGTTATAAGTTGTAAGTTGGAAGCCGCCGATGACGAATGCGGAGTTTAGTGAGGTTTTGGAAGAAAGAACGACTCATTTTGCCGTTGAGACATTGCGGTTCTTGAAGAGTCTCCCTTGCGATATGGCAACCAAGATTATCGGGTACCAACTTGGCAAATCCGCAAGTTCTATAGGCGCAAATTACTATGAGGCGAATAGGGCAGAGAGCAAAGGTGATTTCGTGCACAAAGTTGCCATTGCGTTAAAGGAAGCCAACGAAACTGTGTACTGGTTCAAAGTGTTGTCTGGGCTTTATGAGGAAGATTTGATCCTAAAACCATTAGCTCAAGAAGCATTCGAACTCCGTAACTTGCTTCAGCGAATCGTCCATTCTTCAAAGCAATAGCGTCAACTTCTGCCTTACAGCTCTTGTTGACTCACAACTTGCAACTCACCACTCACAACTTACAACTTTTAACTTATGAAACAAGTCTACGTGGCCATGTCGGCCGACATCATCCACCCCGGCCATCTCAATATCGTCCGCGAGGCGGCGAAGCTGGGCGAGGTGACTGTGGGCGTCCTAACCGATGCGGCGATTGCGAGCTACAAGCGCCTCCCCTACATGAACTACGAGCAGCGCGCGGCCGTGGTGGCGGCGCTCAAGGGCGTCGCACGCGTCATTCCGCAGGAGCAGCTCGACTACATCCCGAACCTTCTCAAGCTCAAGCCCGACTATGTCGTCCATGGAACGGATTGGCGGGAAGGCGTCCAGGCCAAGACGCGGCAGGGCGTGATCGACACGCTGGCGCAGTGGGGCGGGCTGCTAGTGGAGCCGGAATACACGGCCGGCATTTCGTCTACGCAGCTCAACAAGGCCATTCGCGAGGTCGGCACGACGCCCGACATCCGGCGTGCGCGTCTGCGTCGGCTTCTGGGTGCGAAGCCCATTGTGCGCATCCTCGAGGCGCATTCGGGGCTGACGGGGCTGATCGTCGAAAACACCTCGGTGAAGAAGAACAACCGCAAGTTCGAGTTCGACGGCATGTGGCTCGGTTCGTTCGCCGATTCCGCCAGCAAGGGCAAGCCCGACACGGAGAGCATTGATGTCACCTCGCGTCTGCGGACGCTGAACGACATCCTCGAAATCACGACGAAGCCGGTTCTCTATGACGGCGATTCGGGCGGCACGTCGGAGCAGTTCGCCTTCCTTGTGCGTACGCTCGAGCGGCTGGGTGTCTCCGCCGTCGTGATTGGTGACAAGGTCTCGATGCGGGCGGGGCTGGCGGCGGAAAGGACGTATGCCCAGGCCGACGTTCCGACGTTCTGCGGCAAGATTCATGAGGGCAAGGTGGCGCAGATCACGGAAGATTTCCTTGTGATTGCCCGGTGCGAATCGCTCGTCATGGGGGCTGGCGTTGACGACGCCCTTGCCCGTTGCCGTGCGTACCTCAAGGCGGGAGCCGATGGCATTTTGATCCATTCCCGGTCGGAGGCTCCGGGCGAAGTCGCGACATTTGCCAGACGCTTCCGCGCGGAAGTCTCGGCGGACAAGCCGCTCGTCGCCATGCCCACGACCTACCCGCAAATCACGGAAGACGAGCTGGCCGCAGCCGGAATCAACGTCGTCGTCTATGCGAACCATCTTCTCCGCGCCGCCTATCCGGCGATGCGGAAATGCGCGGAGAGCATCCTTGCGTGCGGCCGGGCGCGGGAGGCGGTTGACGAGATGGGACCGTCGTCCGACGATGCCGTCGAATTCATTTGATTCGCCTTGAACTAAGGCGGGAACAAGCGCCCTCCAGCAAATGGTGGCGCTATGCCGTCGAACTCAAGATGAGGCGCAATTATTTGCGCGAGAAGTCGCTTGCCCAGTTCGCGGACTACCTCGACCACCTCGGCCTGAAGGAAGGCTGGATGCCCGTCTTCGATGAAGACAAGTCAAAGACTTGGGACGAGAAACTTTATCTTCGCGATGAGGTAATCGACGGGAAAAATATCCACATTGTGGGCCTGTAGCGAAGAAAGTCAATGGCGTTAACGGGTAATGCCGGCACGATATGAGGATTCCAAGAACAGAATCGAAGACCGTTGAATTCAAACAGGCGTTCAATCAGGACGCGATCGTTGCGTTGGTGTCGTTTGCCAACGCCGCTGGCGGGGATGTCTATGTTGGAGTGCGAGATGACGGCAAGGTCGTGGGCGTATCGTTGGCCGATGATTCCGAAACTAGTTGGGTAAACGAGGTCAAAAGCAAGACGGCACCGGCCATCGTGCCGGAGGCGGATAGGATCGTCGCCGGCGGGAAGACCGTCGTGCGGCTCCACATCGCGCCGCTGCCCGTCAAGCCGACATCGGTGCAGGGGCGCTACTACGTCCGCAAAGGCAAAGCAAATCACCTCATGTCGCTCGGCGAGTTGAGCGATCTCTATCTGAAGGCCTCAGGTGGGAGTTGGGATGCGATGTCCAGTAGGCGGGACCTTGAGAATATATCCCTTGAAAAGGTCGCGACTTTCGCAAGGCGCATGAATCCCGACAATCCAGACGACCCGCTTCGTGTTCTCCGAAAACTGTCGCTTGTTCAGGATAGTAAGCCGACCAATGCCTGCTATTTGGCCTTTGCATCAGACTACTGCCAGGAAACCGCATTTCAGACGGGAAGATTCAAGACGCAGGCACACATCATAGACGACAGGACGTTCAATGAAGACCTCTTCGGCGAACTTGATGGAGTGATGGCGTTTGTGAAGAACCATCTGATGGCTGAAATTGTCATCACCGGGAAGCCCGCCCATGACATCCGCTATGATTATCCGGTTGATGCAATCCGTGAAATTGTCCTCAATATGCTGGTCCATCGTGATTACTGTGGCGTGGGGGTGAACACGATCAAGATATTCGACGACCGAATGGAGTTCACAAACCCTGGTGGGCTTCCGCATGGGCTTACGGTCAACGACCTTCTTTCCGATGCATATGTGACAAGTCCCCGCAATCCGCAATTGGCGTCACTATTCAAGACCGCCGGACTGATTGAAAGATACGGTTCTGGTATCAGGCGCATCATGGATGCCTGTAGGGATCATGGAGGCGTCGAGGTTGTGTTTGAAGACCATGACAATTGGTTCAAGGTCGTGTTGCAGAAGACCGGAAATGCCGTTGGCCGGCCCGACCGAAACCCGACCGGAACCCGACCGGAACCCGACCGGGATCCGACCAGAACCCGACCGGAACCCGACCGGAACCCGACCGGAACCCGACCGGAAATCCTTGGTTCCATGCCTGTCTCGGTCGGCCGTGTGTTTGACGCATTGTCCGCCAACGGAGAATTGACATTCAGAGAACTTGCCGCGTCATTGGGCATAAACAAGGACACAGTTAATGCTGCCGTGGCATCTCTTGTCAAGCGTAACTTGCTCCGACGCGTTGGCCCTCGCAAGGGCGGCCATTGGGAGATTGTTGGTTCATGAAGGACGGAACGGCGAGGAGGTGTTTCGTGCCTAACTCCGAGACTGGACTTTGGGGCGAGGATGTCGCGGCCCTCTCGCTTTCCAACAATGGCTACACGATTGTTGCCCGCCGAGTGCGTCCCAACAAGCACGACGAGATAGACATCGTGGCTCGCAAGGGAAACGTTCTCGCCTTTGTCGAGGTGAAGACTCGTGGTAGCGAGGCATTCGGGCGCCCTGCATCGGCAGTTGATTCCGCAAAGCGGAGGGCGCTGTGTCGGGCTGCAGCCTCCTTTTTGCGCCGCGCGGGATATCCCGATCTCTGCTATCGGCTGGACATAATTGAAGTCGTTGGTCATCAAGGAGGCCCCAACCCTGTTGTACGCCACATAGAGGACGCCTTTCGCTTTCCGCTTCGATACCGCTTTTCGCCGCGGCCCGGGCGGCGTCCGTCGCCATTCTACGGCCTGTAGTTCCTAAAGGAGGGTAACCAATGAACGAATCCCTGAGTTCATACGTCAAGACAGCCGACTGGAAGTCGGAGAAGCATGTTCCGGTCATTGCGGCGCCGGAGTCCGTCAAGGCCGGCGAGTCCTTTGAAGTCGAGGTCGCGGTCGGCAAGGAGATACCGCACCCGAACACCGTGGAACACCACATCGCCTGGATGGCGCTTCACTTCGTTCCGGAAGGCTCGCCCGTCTCGGTGGAACTTGCGCGGATTGACCTCTCGGCGCATGGGCCGGCCGTCGCGACGGCTTCGGTCGCGAAGGTGACTGTTCAGCTGCAGAAAGGCGGAACCTTCCATGCGACGGCATACTGCAACCTCCACGGCCTCTGGGCGAGTTCCGCGCGGATCATCGTCGAGTAGTTGCGTGTGAAAACCATTATGTAGTAATATACGGCATTGATTTTAAGACGATGAGTAGTTCATGGCTTTATCTCATTAATGGGTGGTCAAGTTAACTGCATTTTCAATAAGTTGTTTTCGCATTTTATGATGGAGATGGCAATAACGTGTTAGGTGTTGGATATTTAAGGCAAGTGGTCAAATCGCCTTCGTTTTCGTCTTTGTCATCATTCGCCGGAAGCAATATCCTCGTTTCAATTATTGCTGGGTTGGGAGGCCTTCTTCAGGCACGTTGGCTTGATCCGGCGACATTTGGCGAATTTCAGCAATATGGCATTCTCGCTGGGTATATGGGAATTGGGGTCATAGTTGTAAATGACGGTCTTATACGGCAATACCCGTATTACATAGGAAAAGGCGACATAAAGAAAGCGCTGGAAGTCGCAGGTGTGGCCAAGTGGTGGTATTTGATAGTGGCGTCTGCCATGTCGGGGATTATGGCCGTTTGTATGTTTTATGCGATGCTTTGCGGCAATTGGCGCGCTACTGTTGGGTGGGGAGCTTGGATCGTTATATCATGGATGAACACATACGGGAACTTTCTTGGTATTATGTACCGAACATCAAGTGATTTCAAGCGGCTTTCGGCAAACAATTTGATAGCGTCCGTCTATTCGTTTTTTGCACTTGCATTTGTCAGGTTATGGGGGTATTGTGGCATAGCGATTCGTTTGGCGTCCGTGGCCGTTTTCACCATATTTCTACATAGGAGATATCTTCCTGTGAAAATCAAGGCGGTGTGGAAGCCTACCGTATTGAAACAATTATCAGAGATATCACTTAAATTTGCTCTTCCAGCATATTTCCATTCAACTGGTCTTACTGCAACGAAGAATGCGTTGGCTCTGTATTTCTGCGAAAAAGAAGGTCTTGGTGTCTTCGCGATGGCAGTGTCGTTTTGTACTTTAGCGCAGGGCTTTTCGAACGCCCTCAATCAGATATTTAACGTAAAGATAGCCACTCGCTTCGGTGCCACTGAAAGTGTTCGAGGGTGTTTTATGTATTCGCTTCGTCCGGCTTTGCTGGGCATCGCATTGTCAATGGCAATAGCGCTGGGATGCGGTATTGCCATTGACCCGTTCATAAGTATTTTTCTTCCGAAATATGCAGCATCAATTCCGGTTATCAAGATATTGCTGATAGGTCTTGTAATAATGGCTATGGCACTTCCCCTATTGGTAATAAAGGCTGCGCTCATGTGGAAGACAGCGGCCGTTCAGGCATTCTCGAATTTTACGGCAACGCTGCTTCTGATAATCATTCTCCCGAAGACACCTATACATATTGCGATTGCTACGGTAGCAGGTGGGCTGGTTGAAGTGGCGATAGGCTACTTGGCTTTATTGCTGCTCGCATTCAGGAATTCAGCATGAAACGATTTGACGAACCGATATTTGTCACTCGACCGTTCTTCCCACCACTTGAAGATTTCAAGCATGGGTGTGAGGAAATATGGGCAAATATGTGGCTCACGAACAATGGGCCAATGTTGCAGCGGTTTCAGAAGACGTTGTCGGAATACCTTGGTGTGCCAGAAACCAACCTTGCGTTATTCAACAATGGTACGCTTGCGCTGGAGCTCGGTTACTATGCGCTAGGGCTTTCGGACGGCGATGTGATAACTACGCCTTTTACGTTTGTTGCGACGAGCCATGCTCTAAAGCGGATAGGTGCAACGCCGATTTTCGCCGACATCGATCCAGAAACGCTTTGTCTTGATCCTATGAAGGCAGAGAAGCTGATTACGCCAAGGACTAAGGCGATCGTGCCGGTCCATGTTTATGGCAATATGTGCGATGTAGGTGGATTTGAAAAGCTGGGTGAGAAGTATGGGGTTAAGATAATATACGATGCCGCCCATGCGTTTGGAGTCTTTAGCCGTGTAGAACGTGTAGATCGTGTGGAAAGAAAGAGCATTGGATGTTGTGGGGATATGAGCATGTTCTCGTTTCATCCGACGAAGTTGTTCCATTCGTGCGAGGGCGGATTGCTGGTGTTCAAGGATGCGGCAGTTCAGGAGAAGCTGTTTGAACTCAGGAATTTTGCTATCCGCAGCGAGACGGAATGCGTGGACGTCGGTTCTAACGCAAAGATGAACGAGCTGCAGGCTCTTATGGGGCTTGAGTGCCTCAAGAAAATGGACGACTTGCTCGACTATCGTCAAAAAATATACGCAACATATAAAGAAGCATTTGACGGATGTGATGACGTAAAACTGATTGCCAAGTCGTGCAACAAGGCGTATGTGCCGGTATTGTTCAAGGACTTTGCAACTCGCGAGCGCGTCTATACCGAGTTGCGGGAAGAGTGCAATGTGTTCTCCCGTCGTTACTTCTATCCACTTTTGACCGATTTCGCACCGTATGTCTATGGGAAGGGCTCTTGCCCGATTGCTGAGAGTTTAGCTTCTCGTGTGTTGACGCTTCCTACATATTTCGACCTATCGCTCGAAGACGTAAAGACCATATCTGAAGATGTGAAGGAAATCGTCTGTCAATGAAAGATGTAGTTATCTTAGGTGCGGCATATTTTGCCCGTGAAGTGTATAGTATGGTGCAGGATTGCATCGCTGATGGTGCCAAATGGCGCTTTAAAGGCTTCATTGATGATCGAAAGAGTATGCTGGATGATTTCCCGCACGATGGTGAGATGTTGGGAGGTGTTGAGAAATACACGCCATGCTCAAGTGACATTGTGATTCCAGCATTGGGTAATCCTATTGTTCGTAAGAAGTATGTAGATGCTTTGCTTTGCAAAGGTGCGAATTTCGAAACGCTGGTGCACCCTAACGCATATATTGGCAAAAATGTTACGATTGGACAGGGATGTGTTGTGATGCAAAGATCCGTGCTTACAGCAAGTCTCAAGGTCGACGATTTTGTCAACATAGGCGTTGGTACGACCTTAAGTCATGGCAATTATATTGGTGGGTTTTCGCAATTTGCCACAAACTGTTCAATCGCTGGAGAGGTTAAAATTGGTAACTTTGTTGAATGCGGCAGTTCCGTTACCGTCATACCTCATATCAGTGTTGGTGACCATGCGCTATTATGTGCAGGCACGGTAATCTTTAAAGATGTTAAGTCGTTTGAGAAAGTTATTGGTAATCCAGGCCGTGCGATAGGACGGACAGATCAAAGGTAGTGCTATGAAAATTATTACGGTTGAAGGTGCATCAATTATGGGTGTCTATTCCAGCGTTCCGAAGGGGAGCGAGGACAACCTTGCCAGATGCACTGAAATATACGGCGATGAGAAGAAGGCCTTGAGTGTGGTAAAGGCCACCGGCATTAAGAGCCGCAGGGTAGTGGATGATGGAACATCATCACTTGACCTTTGCGTAAGCGCGGCAGAAAATCTGCTTGCCGATCTTGGCGTTTCCAAGGATGAGATTGGTGCCGTCATTGATGTGACATTCACACCCGAGCGTACCATGCCGTGCAATGCATGCCAGGCGCAGCGCAGGTTGGGGCTCCCGACGGAACTCATTGCATTTGACATCAACTTGGCCTGCTCCGGCTGGGCGTATGGCCTTTATGTCGCAGGTATGATGGCAAAATCGACTGGCAAGAAGGTATTGCTTCTCGATGGTGACACGCAGACGCCTTTTATGGACTCTACGGACATTGCGACAGTTCCGGTCATGGCCGATGCCGGTACGGCGGCGCTTGTGTCGCCAAGTGGAGTTGAGAGTGGGGAGCCTTGGAAGTTTTCGTTTCTCACGAACGGAGCCAAGGGCGACACGCTCACGCTGCCGTTTGGGGGCAAGATATCTATGGATGGACTTGGGATCTTCAAGTTTGTCACGATGGATGTTCTCTACCTGATTCGTGACTTTATGGCCGAGCTTGGTGAAACACCAGAGACAATAGATGCCTTCGTGCCGCATCAGGCCAACATCTTCATGATCCAGCAGATAGCGAAGAAGCTCAAGTTCCCGGTCGAGAAGCTTTGGATAAGCGGCGATGTTCTTGGGAACTCGTCTTCGGCGACCGTTCCGACCACCATTTCGTATTGCGGAAACGGCACGCCTGGCGGCAAGAAGTTGCTCGTCTCGGGCTTCGGCGGAGGGCTTTCCGCATCCGTCGGGTTGATTAACATATCGGGCGGTTGCAAGCTTAAGGTATTCGACTATGAAGCTTAAGGTTCACCACATCGGCTATGCCGTGCCCTCGATAGAGCAGTCATTGCCTGAGTTCGAGGCTCTTGGCTGGGCCGTCTGCAGCGGCGTCACTGAAGACGAATCGCGCAAGGTTAGAATACAGTTCATTCGTCTGGGTGACAAGGTGGTTGAGCTTGTCGCGCCATTGACGGAAGATTCACCCATACGAAAAACGCTTCAGAAGGGTAGCGGCACACCGTATCACATCTGCTATGAGGTTGATTCACTGGAGGATGCCGAGACGGCGCTTACGGCAAAGCGCTTTATTGTGTTCAAGAAGCCGTCGCCGGCACCTGCCATCGGGATGCGCAGAGTAGAGTGGTTCTATTCCCGGAACGGTGGCATATTGGAGCTTGTGGAAAAGTAAAAGGAGAATAATAGAGTATGGTGACAGAAAAGGAATTCCTTTCGTTCGTTGCCGGTGTGCTTGATGTGCCCGCCGAAAGTATATCGCTTGATACGGCCTATGAGTCCATACCTGAGTGGGACAGCGTGATGCAACTCAGACTTACGCTTGAGATCGGTACGGAGTATGATGTCGAGATTCCGGTTGACGAGATAGCGGAGATCAAGACTCTTGGTGCTTTCTACAAGTATCTCAACAAGTAGACTATGAGAATCGCCCTATTGTCGAATGTGACCGTCGAGGTCCTTGCGGGCATGCTCAAGAAGGAGCACTCCCTTTGGACGCCCCCGGGGTTTGGCGCGTGGATGGAGACGGCGCTCAATCCGCCGCCAGAAATGCGGGAGTTCAATCCAGAGGTGGTCTTCATGCTTATGGATTCCTCCCATGCCACATTTGACGGCAATGCTTGCAGAGCGGCCAAGAACGCCCTTGAGACAGCGTTCCCGTTGACCACCGTCATCGTGCCAGACCTTGATGATCTTGCGGATGAAGTCGGCGACTTCTATGACGAGCGCATGTGGAAACTCGGTTCAATGCCGTGGTCCCTGAAGGGCCTGAGGGCGATCAAGAATGAGGTCAACCGTCTTCTTCGGGCAATGAATGGCGAGAGAAAGAAGGTATTGGCTCTTGACTTTGACAATACTCTCTGGAGTGGTGTTATCGGCGAAGATGGCATTGAGGGGGTGCGCCCGTTCGTGGAGTTCCAGAAGGGACTTAAGGCGTTGCGTGAAAGGGGTGTAGTACTTGTAGCTCTCACCAGGAACAACGTCGCCGATGTCGAGCCTGTGTGGAACGATGAGCGTATGGTTCTAAGGCGGAGCGACTTTGCCGCACTTAGAGTAGATTGGAATGATAAGGCAACGAACCTTGTTGATGTCGCAAAGACTTTGAACCTCGGTACGGATTCCTTCGTCTTTGTGGACGACAACCCTGCCGAGCGTGAGCAGATGCGGACGATGCGTCCGGAGGTAGTGGTTCCCGATTTCCCAGCTGAAGAGGTCTGCCTTTCGAAGTTTCTCCGCAGGATCACGAGGCTTTATTTCCCCGAGCTGCGCCTTACTGCGGAAGACAAGGCCAAGACAGCGCAATATCAGGCTGAAGCTGCGAGGCGTGAATTCGCAACAGGACTTTCAGTGGACGACTATCTCAAAGGTCTGAAGCTTTGGGCCGACATTCACCCAGTTGCCGATTCTGAAATTCCCCGTGTTGCGCAGCTTTCACAGAAGACGAATCAGTTCAATGTTCTCACCAACCGCTATACGGTTGACGAGATTCGCCAGTTTGCGCATGATGGTAACAGGCTTATTGTGTCAGTCCATGCGGGCGACAAGTTTGGGGATCAAGGTCTTGTGGCATTCGTTCAGGCGGTTGTGTCTGGAGATGAGGCGACAATCGTCGATTGGGTCATGAGTTGCCGCACGATGAATAGACGTCTTGAGTTCGCGGTTGAAGATCGAGTCGAGGGTGTGCTTGTTGCGAGGGGTGTAAATACACTGCATGCAAAATGGTGTAGGACGCAGAAGAACTCGCCAGTTTCGCATCTCTTTGATGCGCTTGGTTTTTCGGTCTTGGAGGCAACGGAAGATGTACGTATCTACGAGCTTGCCTTGCCTTGCAAGGATAAAAGAGTTCATCAAATAAACGTAAAAGGAGAATAGCAATGGAAGAGTTCCTTTCAAAGGTGGCGGAGATTCTGGAGGTTGATGTAAAGACTCCCGACTTTAAGTTCCGCGAGATAGCGGATTGGGATTCGATGAAGGGCTTCAGTCTCATAGTCCTCATGGAACAGGATTATGGCAAGGAGATGAGCGTTGAGCAGTTCCTTGCCTGCGAGACTGTTGGAGACCTCGCCAAGTTTGCTGGAGTTTGATGATGGACGACCGATACATCGTGGTCACTGGAGCTGCCAGCGGAATCGGCTACGCGGTTGCCGAGAATCAGTTGAAATGCGGCAATAAGGTTATAGCTGTTGATCTCAATGCCGATCGATTGTCGGAGAGGTTCGGAGGAAACCCGAGCGTAAAAACCATCGCATGTGATTTGACTGCGGATGACGGCTTCAAGTTCCTTACAACGGAGATAAAGGCTACATGTGATGGTGTAGGTGGGTTTGTGCATGCTGCAGGAATAGATGCGATGGCTCCTATGGGCCTCATACAGCCTGTTGCTATGCAGAAACTCTTCGTTATTCATGCGGTGTTCCCGGTGCGTTTTCTCGGCTGGATGGCAAAGAAGGGAAATCATGCTGAGAATGCATCGTGCGTGTTGATCTCCTCGTTGTCTGCGCATGAGGGGGCGAAGGGGCATGTTGCATATGCTGCGGCAAAGGGAGCCGTCGAAGGGCTGCTCAAGCCTGCGGCGGCAGAATTGCTTGATAAGGGAATTCGCCTTAACGAGGTTGTTCTGGGTGTCGTGGAAACAGAGATGTCTCAAGGGTGGATAAAGAAGCTTTCGTCTGAACAGTATGATGTTCTTAGGCGGGATTATCCCATGGGCTTGGGAAGACCAGAGCGTGTTGCTGGTGTTGTCTCATTCCTGCTTTCAGGACTTTCTGGCTGGATAACTGGGCAGAAGATCGTTTGCGACGGTGGACATCAACTTGTATGACATGAAGACGGGAATCAGGGCTTTGGGCGAAACCACTCTGGACGTTGCGAAGGCTATCGTCTCGGAGATGTTCTCTCCTGTGGCGTGTCTTATATTGGACAAGATGCTTGCCAACCCATTGTGAAGTGAGCTGGGTGTTCCCATTACGGTGCGATAACATGACAAAGATTCTGCATTTCATTCCAGACGATAAGTTTGTCGATATGATTGTCGACGAACTGGATGCGTTTGAAGGTGTTGTCAATCGGTACTGTATGTACAACCGTAGGTCGGCCGACGAAATCAGATGGCACAAGCATGTTAATTGTGTCGAGTTTACGCCTTATGGTTCCGATGCTCTTGAAAAGACGCTGGCCGAATGTCGTGCAGGTGAGTATGACGGTGTTGTATTCCATTCAGTGCCTAACGAATTCCCGTATTTCACCAAGAACTGCGGAGATGTGAAGAAGGTCTTTGTTCCATGGGGGCATGATATCTACGGGATGATGAGATTCAAGGATTATCTGCCCGAAACGGAACGCTTTATGCGCACACAGGCTTCGAAGTCGCTCAAAAAGAAAATAGGGCGGCCTATACGTAAGATTCAACATTGGCTATCGACAATTCCGTATTTCCCGTTGAACCGCAACGTCAGGGCGATTATCGAGAAGATAGACTATATCGCCCCTGTCCTTTCAGAAGACGTGGAACTGTTCAGAATGGCATATCCGAGGTCTCGCATCCCAGAAGTGATAGCGTTCCAGTATGGATATTACAATGTTGAGCCGAACGTCGGAGTTGATCGTGCCGTAGGGCCGATATTGGTCAACAATTCGGCTACGGCAACCGGGAACCATGTCGATGTGTTCAGAGCCCTCGACGGGATTGGCGTGCGGTCGGATTTGATCGTCCCTCTGAACTATGGCGATTCGTCGGCATATCTGGATTTCGTCAAGGAAGAAGGTGCAAAAATCCTGGGTGCCCGATTCAGACCGCTTTTGGATTTTTTGCCGAAGAATGAGTATTTCAGATACATTTCCCAATGTACCCACATGGTCATGGGGCATAATCGGCAGCAGGCACTTGGCAATATCATTTGGGGACTGTCGGCTGGACTAAAGCTGTTCTTCTGGAAGAGAAGCCCAGTGTATCGGCAGTTCAAGGCGATGGGGTTCGAGATATATTCATTTGACGATGCCACTGTAGAAGATTTCAACACGTGCCTGCCGCCAGAATCGCAACGGCGCAACGCCGCCTTGGTGGTAGAGAATTTCAGTAAGGAAACCATGTTGCGCAAATTGGCAAACTTGATAGGAATCCTTTCAGCGAAGCGGTAGTCATAGATTGAATCGTGCTTTATAGTTTGGCACTAAAATACAGATATGAACAAGACCTACATACTTTCTGAATACCTAAAGCCTTCGTTCGCCTCGGAGGGGCCGAAGAGCCATTGGTTTGGGTACTACAACTATTCGCCGATGAGCACGGATGGCACGAAACTGCTCTCTCAGGAGGTTGATTTCGACGGACGCGACATCCTGCCGGAGGATACGGCGGATGTCGGGTGGTACGACTTGAAAGAGGGCTTTTGGCACAAGCTAGCGACAACTCGCGCTATCAACTGGCAGCAAGGGTCTATGGTACAGTGGCTAGGACCCGATTTCAACACGCGAATAATCTTCAACGATGTCGATGGTGAACATTTCTGTTCGCGCATCTACAACATTGCGACTGGCGAGACAAAAACCATTCCATTTCCGGTTTATGGCGTCTCGCCGAATGGCAAGTTTTCCATCACGCTCCAGTTCGAGAGGTGCGCTTGGTGCCGCGCCTACCATTATGAATCCATACAGAATCCAAAGTGGAATGTCAATGTGCCTGAGGAAGACGGCATCTTCCGCGTCAACCTTGAAACGGGAGAGGTCAAGCGGATAATAACGATCCGCGAAGTGATGGCGAAGCTCAATTCGGGAGAGTCTGACGGGACGGAGTCGCATTGGCTGGAGCACATCATGCTCAATCCGTCTGGTACACGCTTTGCGTTCTACCACCGCTATGGACATGGATATGAGTTCAATACTATCGCATACACGGCGAATGTGGACGGAAGCGATCTTGAGCGCATACCTTGTGAAGCGCGTACATGGTTCTCCCATCTTGGATGGCGAAACGACGATGAATTTGTGATATACACATATAAGAATTCAAGGATACAAAAAGACTATGTGAAGACAAGACAAATGAAAAAGTTAAACTTTAAGTCGATCCTCATTGCTTGGCTACGACAAATTTCGCATTTGTTGCTCCCCGCGAAAGTTCGTGCAGGAATGCTGACGAACAGTTTTTATGTGTTTACCGATGTCAAAAACAAAAAGATTGTTTTTGACACCCGCAACAATCCTATGGCAAAGTATGGCGACGGGCATCCGAGTTTTACGCGCGACGGCCGTTATATGCTGACGGATTCATACGCTGATGCAAAGGGCTATCGCAATTTGCTTCTTTTTGATTGTGAGAGAAGGAAGCATCTTGTTCTGGGGTGTTTCCATTCGCCGTTCAATTGCTGTGGCTATCGCGCCGACTTGCATCCTCGCTTCAGCCGAGATGAAAAGACGGTGGTAATCGATTCGGCGCATTCTGGGCGGCACCAGATATACGTATTTGATATTGATTGGAGCAAAATCAAGTGACAAAACTTGTCGTGATATGCCGCGTATTCGTTTCCGAATACATGATCCATCGCTGGCGCGTTATGGCGCGGGAGTATCCAGACATGGATATTACATTGCTTGGCCACACAAAATGGGAAAGTTCCGAATGGGGCAAGGCAAGTTCATGCAAAATGGATGATATGGAGGAAGAGCGCTTTCACTATCATTCTGTGAATTTCCCCGACTGTGGTGTCATTCCTGCACTGGACGGGTGGTTGCGGTTGCATAAGCCTGATTTTGTCTATATGATAGGGCTTGAGACGGGGCCGATTGCCTTGCAGGTTGTGAATGTGAAGCGGAGATTCCTGCCTGAAATGAAACTTGCCCTTTTCACAATGCGAGGGCTTGATTTCCCGAGGTTCTCATTCCGGCATCCCCGTCGGATAGGCGGAATCGTCCGCTGGGCTTTGATCAAGAAAGGACTTGACGCAGTATTTTGCCATTATCCGCACGGACGTGACGTAATCCGCAAGCAAATGGGATTTGCTAAGCCCATATACATGCAGACGCAAGTAGGGGTTAACAGCGAATGGTTCAAGCCAGATCCGGAAGCGAGGCGCCGCATACGCGCAAAGTTCGGAATCAAGGATGATGAATATCTTTTCGGTACGGTATGCCGCATGTTGTATCATCAGAAGGGAATCGGCGACATCATTTTGGCCTTGCCTCTTTCAAGAAAAGCGAAGTTCATGTTTGTCGGTGATGGGCCTGATTTTGAGCGTGCTAAGCAGGATGTGAAGAAACGAGGCCTTGACGGACGAGTGGTGTTCGTTGGCATGACGCATTTGCCTGATCCGACGGGACGTAAATGCGGTGTAGAGTATGTGCAGGACTATTTCAATGCACTTGATTGTTTCGTGCTCATGTCGCGAACATCGACTACATACATTGACACATTCCCATTGGCTCTCTCTCAGGCAATGGCGACGTCGCTACCATGTATAGTGTCGTCAAGCGGCGCATTGCCGTATGAAGTTGGCGATATTGGTGATGTGGTGCCTGAGAAGACCCCGGTTGCCCTTCATGAGGCAATGCAACATCGTTTCGAAAACCAGGAAGAAGGACGCGAACAAGGACGCAGACTGTATGAACGTCTCCAGCATACTTTTGAAATGCGCCACCTCAATCGTTGCTTCGTGACTGTGATGACGGATGTCCTTGCCGGACGTTTCATCCCAGAACATGGCGATCAGGCAAACTTTCAGTTCATGTGACCATAAGATAGTGTGTGTTTACTGACATGGCTAATATCGTTCAGTTTTTCTCATGGATAATGGACTGGTGCCACGCGATGGTGCCAAACTACTGGGCCGACATCGTTCTTTTCACCGCCCTCACGAAGGTGCTGCAGTTCCCGGTCTCGCTGTGGTGCCAGGCCAATTCGCTCAAGATGGTCTCGCTGATGCCGAAGTCGCTCCGCCTCAGGATCGACTTCTACGGCGACAACGACGCGATTGGCGAGAAGACGGCGGAACTCTACAAAAAGGACGGCTACCACCCCCTGCTTTCGCTCGTCCCCCTCGCGATACAGATTGTCATCCTGATGGCCTTTGTCAAGGTCATTTACGGAATTGCGCAGGCGGAGGAGGGGTCGCTGATCGGCCGCGTGCCGGCGACCGACGGCGGCGTCGCGTGGCTCATGCCGCTTTTCGCCGGCGCCTCCGCCTGGTTGCTGGGGTGGTGCCAGAACCGCATCAACCCGCTCCAGCGCGAACAGGGGCGCGCCGCGCAAATGGCGACGAACGGCCTCTCCATCGCGATATCGCTCTTCCTCGGCGCCTTCGTGGGGATGGGCGTCGGCCTCTACTGGGCCTGCAGCAACCTCTTCTCGATCTTCGTCCAGCTCGCCTGCAACATCTTCATGAAGCCCGAAAAACACGTGGACTACCCCGCGCTTCGCGCCGTCCAGTCGGAGCTGAAGAAGTTCGAGGACGGCCTCAAGGCGAAGGCAAGCGTGTCGCCGGAGGACAAAAGGCGCGAGCGCGACGACTACCGCCGCTTCTTCAAGGTCGCCAACAAGCACCTCGTCTTCTACTCGGAGTCCAGCGGCTTCTACCGCTACTTCAGGAGCATCGTCGAATGGCTTCTCGCCCACACCAACGTCACAATCCACTACGTGACCAACGACCCCGGGGACGCCATTTTCACCCTCGCCAGGACGGAGTCGCGCATCCGCGCCTACTACATCGGCCCGATGCGCATCATCCCGCTTTTCATGAAGATGGACGCCGACATGGTCGTGATGACGACGCCCGACCTCGGCACCTACCAGCTCAAGCGGAGCTACGTCCGCAAGGACGTGGAATACGTCTATCTCGACCATGCGCCTGCCTCCGTCCAAATGACCTACCGGAAAGGCGCCTTCGACAACTTCGACACGATTTTCGCCAACGGGCAATACCAAATCGACGAGCACCGGGCCACGGAGCGGGTATACGGGCTGAAGGAGAAGAAGATGGTCCCCACGGGCTACGTCCTTCTCGACGAACTCTTCGCGAACTACCGTCCGAAGGCGCAACTGCCGGGCGGCAAGACGCTGGTTCTCGTCGCGCCGTCGCACCAGCCCGGCAACATCTTCGACGAACACCTCGACGCGCTCCTGCCGCTCCTTCGCGCCCCGGGCCGTGAAATCCATCTCCGCCCCCATCCCCAGTACACCCGGCGCTTCCCCGCGAAGATGCAGGCCATCGCCGAGAAGTTCGGCGGCGAGCCCGACGTCGTCGTGGAGATGGACTTCGCCGCCAACACGTCAATCTACGATGCGGACATCCTGATCACCGACTGGTCGGGCAT